>Ga0164311_10000206_pt1 | contig 23727 bp, 18 predicted proteins | sample GuaBasSedimGuay2_FD_121796 | JGI IMG/M metagenome (GOLD analysis project Ga0164311, IMG submission 121796) | Subseafloor sediment microbial communities from Guaymas Basin, Gulf of California, Mexico - Guay2, Core 4569-9, 9-12 cm | ecosystem: Environmental > Aquatic > Marine > Hydrothermal vents... | reverse complement strand
CCTCCTGTGCTTATTATATCATCTATAATGATAACTACCCTATCCTCTACAGGGAGTTCTCTAGGGAGCGCTCTTACCTCCCCAGTTACTCTATCTCTAAACTTCTCGATATAATCGAAGTCCGCTCCTAAGATCTCAGCAGCTCTCCTAGCTCTCTTCAGTCCTCCTTTATCGGGTGAAAGTACCAAGACATTTTCAGTCGCTCCGTGGAGAATTTCGTGCTTAACGTAATCTATTAGTGCCGAAACGGCTGATGTGTTAATTAACGGGATCCTAGAGTATTCCACTATCTTCTCGCTATGCAAGTCCACTGTAATTATGCAATCCGCTCCGGCACTTTCAATAGCTTTCAACAGAGTTTTTACACTTATAGCTTCTCCTTCTAAAAATTTCTTATCTTGTCTGGAGTACGCTAAGTAAGGCACTATTGCTATCACTTTTTCGGCTCCTAAATCCTTAGCTGTGTCTATCATCAATAATAGCTCCACAAAGTGCTTATCCTGAGGAGGATAAAGAGACTGAACTAGTAGAACAGTCCCTGTCAATTTAGGAACAGGGTATCTAATGTAAGACTCATCATCTGGAAACAACTTGTGCTCTATCTTTATGTGCTCCGCTTTTAATAACTCAGCTAGTTTCTCATCTATTTTATTTGAAGCTGGACCTCCTATTACTATCGTCTTGATCACCCCGTACTTAAGATAGAACGCCAGGTTAATATTTAAGTCAGTCCTCCATAACTCTAACGTGGAGGGCTATGTTATTTAGAGCGCTAGCTCTTCTAGCACTGGTGACAACTACGGCCCTTATAATACAGCCAGTAGAGGAGCGAATAGTCACTTTTAAGCTCGTAAGTGAAAGAGGCGAAGTTAAGAACTTTCTCCTTCTAGTGTTCAGACGGGGAGATAGGAAGCTGATATTGGCTGTTAAAGTTCTCGAGGGAAGTACAATTTCACTATCATTAAGTGAAGAATTCGAATACGTAGTGGGCGCTTACACTAAGTTCGACAATATTGTTTATGCTGGCTATAAGAGAGTCTCAAGGGGAGACAATGAAGTTGTGATAGTACTAAAACCTCTCCCAGAGCTTGTAAGACGCTTGACCAGAATCGTACTAACAAGCAAGAAGCCTCTAACAATCATGAACGTAGAGCTTTTAGTACCTTATTTAGGAGTTATAGAGAAGCTAAAAGTTAGCAACCAGACAGTATATGTGCCTTCCGTGCCTCTTGTAATGATTCGTAAGGAAGGGGCTTTAACATACTACGGCATTTTCTTACCCGGGGATAAGGAGATCAAATTAGTCTCAACTCAAGAGGCTAAAAGTGAAACTTTAGGGCTTGCAGCAGCCATGAGAGCAGTAAGAGAGAGCCAAGCCGGTTTTAGGCCATTAGTAAAGGAAGTGAATTTGCTCAGGATAGTAGCCATAATCACTATATCCTTATTAATAGCTTATGTATCATATGTCACAGCTAGAAGGTATGTGAAGCAACAGGTATAAGTTTAGGTTAAACATACGCTTAGGTTGTGAGGATGGTAGGAAAGAGTGCTATGCGTTTAGAAGGCACTACTCTAAAGGTATATAAGTTCATGCTCGTTCATAGCAAACCTGTAGGGGTCAGAGAGCTCCAAAGAAAGTTGAAATTAAGCAGCCCAAGTGTAGCTGCCTATCACTTAAGCAAGCTTGAGAAATTAGGGCTCATTGAGAAAAATGCTGACGGTAAGTATGTCGTTAAGAGGCATGTAAGGTTAGGCATGATTAAGGATATAATGATAATCGGAAGAGTGGCCTTCCCTCGTTATGTTTTCTATGCTGTACTCATGTCATCCCTTACGATATCATACTTTTACTTGATGCTCATGGCGCTCAGTGAGGCTTATTTAGTAGGCGCACTTATCGGAGTCTTAGCTTGCATAATTTTGTGGAAAGAGGCTATTAACTCACTTAAGTACTAAATTAGTTCAGTCGAGTTTTCCCCATAGTCTGAAGTTATATTCCAGTTCTCTCGCTAAGTTTTCATGTTAGGCTTACCTGCTTAATATTCTATCCAGTTCTGTATCACTCACTACCTTCGCTATCTTCCAGTACGATATTCTACCCTTAGGTATCTGACTCACCAATCCTTTACTGCGTAGTAACCTGAGGGTTTGATATAGTGTCGCGTAGTCTATGTTAGGCACTAATGCTATAGCTTTCATTAGTATCTCAGAGGTTGGCTTTTCCTCCTCGAATTCGGCTAGCATGTGATATATCTTTTTTGCTCTTTCTATTGTGGATCTTAGTCTCCTTCTACCCATAACTTCTTTCACCTCTAAAAAAGATTATGTATTTTACTTTTAAGTTTTTATAGGTACAGAAGTGGCTTATGATCTTGAAATATTTATAGTTCTGTTAGAACTTCTATTCAACTCCTTCACTATTACTTCCCGTAGAACCTATGCAATGCTTTTACGACATCCTCTACATTATTCACTAGAGCTAGGTTCTCATAGAGGTCTTCGCTATACTCGCTTATTCTTTTGTCGTAGAATCTCCTATCTAGTACTACCACAACAGCTCTATCACTTCTAAACCTTATGGCTCTGCCTGCAGCTTGCCTCACCTTAGTAACAGCCGGTACTAGAAACACTATGTCCCAAGCTTTATTCTTATCTCCTAACTTCCTCATCAGGATCTCTAGGAGATATCTATTAGGAATGTTGGGTTCAGGGAAGGGCATACCTGCGATTATTACTGCACTTACCAGACTCTTCTTACCTTTAATGAATTCAACTCCTTCAACTACCTTTCCTCCTGCTACAGCTAGTATTAGCAGTTTATCAGCTATGCTCACTAGCTTCTCAATATCTTCAATCTTAGTGTCTTGTCTCTCTACAACCAGGTTTTCAAGTGTTAGATATATTCTCACGACTTTCATTACGTCATAGGAGGGAAAGACAGCTAATAAAACGCCCTTGGGAACAGCATCATAAATAGCGTCTATGTAATTTGCGATCTTCTTGTACATGTACTCACTTCTCTCACTATACCTGGTAGTTACGTCGCTACATACAAGAACTAGTCTATTTTCCTTTGGAAGGAAGCTTCGAATTCTACATTCAATAATTCTATTATCAGGTATGCCCAACATTAGGCTTAGATAGTCTTTAGGAGGTAGGGTACCACTCATCAAGATACAGGAATGTAACTCATTGAAGAGATCTCTGGTCTCATGAGCTGGAATCAAACATTTGTTGTGAAGTTGCGCGACTCCGTCTTCGAGGTTCATGTAAAGGACATGACTCTCACCTCCCTTGTATACACTATTTATAAATAGGTATACATTGAACGCATAGGACTTCATGCTACCCTCCCTTAAGTATTTGGCAACAAGCAATCTTCCTATTAGCTTCTCAGCTTCAGCAGGCTTGGCAACATGCGCTATAAATTCTTCAGTTGATAGTAGTCGTTCTCCCTGATTCAGTCTACTTCTCTTCACTCTCTTAATGAACATCCTAAGGCTAGTGATCATTCTGCCGAGAGTCTCTAGCTCATATCCTTTGAAGTATCCTCTGATCTCCCTCATAGCTCTTTGAACAGCAACTTCGCTAATCGAGTAACTGTACATGTCAGATAAACTATTAGGAAGATTATGAGCTTCATCAATTATTACAATTAGATCCTTAACACTTAATCCCAACGGACCCAGAAAGTTCTCCCTAGTGCGTTCGTCGAAGAGGTACCTATAGGTTCCAATTATAACATTGGCTCGCTTGGCTAGTGCTCTGGCAACTTCGTAGGGACATAAACCAGCTCTCTTCGACATTTCTATGAAATCTAGGGGACTTGTTGAGTGTGAGATTATAAAGTCTGCCTTACTAAGCTCCATGTCCATAGTTCTCTTATAATACTCACAGAAGCCTCCTTCTCTGAGGAACCTGCACTGATTTAAAAACTCTTCATAACCTAAGTGCTCAATGTTCTTTAGCGCGCACATCTCCTTTTTATTCCTGAATACGCTAACTCTCAAGTTAGCACCTCTCCTAATAAGCCTCCTTAACTCCCTGAAGGGAGCCTGAGCTTGATTTTTCGTCCTAGCTAAGTACAGGATTGTTTTGTCATTTTCTAATGCTGCTTCTAAAGCACCTATTAGCACAGCTATGGTCTTACCGGCTCCTGTAGGATATTCAACAAGAACTATATTCCCTCGCTGTGTGGACTCGTATATCTTCTCAGCTATCTCTTTCTGCCCGATTCTCCATTCTCTGTAAGGAAATGACTCGAATAGTCTCATGGTGTTCTCACAGGCGTATTTGCTAAACCTTCACGCACTATTTCATATACTTTTTTCTTAAGCTATTAAGCAGAGAAGTTCAAATAAATTCTTCTGAAAGACTAGAAATAGTGAGCGGTGAAAGCTATTGTTAATTGAAGAAATTCCCATCGAATATGGTAATGAAATTGACGTATTCAAAGAGAAGGATATCCTTAGTACTGGAGACGAACGATTGGACGAGTTCCTGAGCCTTCAACGAGGAATTCCCATAATGATTGCTGGGCCAGCTTATACTGGCAAGACTACATTGGCTATATCCCTATCCCTGGAGACTTTATTGAAAGGTGGTAGAGTTTTCTACGTAGACTCAGAGTATGGTGTCATAGGGAGTAGGGTAGCTCAAATGTGCAATGTTAGGCGTATGAGCCTTGACTTGGTCAAGAGAAGAATGAGAATATTAAGAATCAATGAGCTCAACGAATTATCTAAGTACTTGAAGTATGCTTGCGCTGAGTATGATTTAGTGGTCATTGATAGCATAAGCAGACTTATATTGAAGAGTTCTAGAGCTAGTACTAACAACTTAGAGTCCCTAGAGAGGCTAATAGCTAAAGCTTATGGAATCTTGTGTGAATGCGTGGCCACGCTCGCTGAGAGGAATAGAACGTTAGTAGTAGTTAACGAGATAATCCCTAAGGCTGAGAGCGGAGAGGCCTTCTACACATTAAAAGTATCTCTAGCTAGGTTAGCTGTCCTAACTAAGATAATAGTTTGTATGATAATGAAGGAAGGTAAGCGGTTCCTTTACTTAGAAAGACATCCATTTAAAGCCTCAGTTTACGAAGAACCAGTATTTATAGAGTATAGAATTACCGGAAAAGGACTCGAGTATGTAGGTAAAGCATACGTAAAGAAAGGTGTGGTGCGGTATCACGTCGACATATACTAAATACTATGATAAACTAAGGCATTTCATTGAGCATATAACTCAACATGATGTAAACTAACTCTCTCATTTAAAAAGGAAAAGGAGAAAAAGTATAAGCGTTGAAAGATCACGATATTTTAATCCTCGTCTCTTCTTTAATAGTCCTTAGGACGTACATAGTTCTCGTTGAGAGTATGCCATCTATTGAACCTATCTTATCTAGAAGCCTAGCTAATTCCTCTCTGCTGCCTACTCTTATTTTCAAGATGGCATAATACTCTCCGGTAACATCATAGATTTCATAGACATCTTCGAGTTCCTTCAACTGCTCTAAGACTTCGTTAAACTTCTTTGGATCGGCTGTTATAGCTATTATAGCTACTATACCCTTCCCTACTTTCTCAGGGTCTACTATTGCTTGAAATGCCTTTATAACTCCCCTCTCTCTAAGCCTCTTTATCCTTAGGTGTATCGTCGCTTCACTAACTCCTAGCTCCTTAGAGAGCTTGGAATAAGGTGTTTTTGCATCCTTTTGAAGCAATTCTAGAAGTTTTTTATCTATCCTGTCTAACTCTGTACGAACCACCATCTCACCTAATTTTTCTTAATCGAGCTGCGCACTCCACTTAATTTTGTTAAAAAAGATATATTAATCCCTAATAAAATTTTTGTTAAATACCCAGATGAAATTATGACTTTTTTCTTAGGTAGTTGAAAGTATTTTATCTAATGACCTAATTAATTAATAAAGATAGACCAAAACACATATGCTTGAACTTACCATCAGAGTAAGGGGTGTCGGCTTTGAGTAACATCGATGAAGAAAGAGTCATATTCTTCGCTCCTGGGGAAAGTAGATTGAAGAGGCAGATTAAGAACGGGATTAAGAGAACACTAATGGTTATTGTTAGTCCTTTCACGACGTATGAAGAGATAAGCTTAGAGCCAGAGTTCATTGGACCTTCTATCTTGATACTGCTAAGCATTTTGCTCAGCTTCTTAGACAGATACTCCTTATTCATGTGTACCTATTATTTTAGAGCCAATTTGACAGAGATCAGCGGGCCTAACGTGACTACTATTGAGGGATACTTCGTAGTAAACTACGTCAGTAATCAGACAGTCACGTTGAGCGAAGTTAAGCTACTTTCCTCTTTAACAGTCTTAATGAACTCGATAAGTCCATTACTCCTAATGACCTTATTCGGTCTTGCCATGAGGCTAATACCTCTCTGTTTGATATCCTACCTGCTTACATCCATTATGAAGGGCATGACTAGAGGTATCCTACCTGGTATCTGCTATACATTAAGTCCTCTGGTAGTGCAGCAAGCGGTGAACATTATTTTAAAAAGAGTTTATCTTTCAAGTCTGAAAGGTGTAATAGTAATTTTACCTAAAGATATTAGTTTTGCCAGAGATGAGAAGTTGATCTTAAACGCGATCAATTTATGGTTGACTACTCAAACCAGTTACTTGCAAATTGCCTCATTAATCAACTGGTTCTTTATACTCTGGCAACTCGTATTACTCGTGGCTTTGTTTATGGGAATAGGAAAGTTTGGAGCTGTGAAAGCAATAGCTTTGACAATTGTTGCTTATGTTCTAGTATCAATAGCACTCATGCCAATGTATACAACAATACTAGGTGGTTAGAGAAGACTTTATTACCCTCCATAGTAAGCATCTACTGGGTGTCTCTATGTCTCTATGGAAATTGAAAATAACCATGTATTCCACACTAGCCTTAATAATCGGGCTAACGACATTGATATTCCTAGCCTTGCTAAACGCTATGGGAGTAACTCTCGGACTACTACCCCTAATAGCTATAGTAATATTGTTCAACTTAATTCAATGGCTTGTAGCTCCGTACATAATAGAGGCCTTATATAATGTCAGAGAAGCAGATCCTATTAGGTATTCATGGCTTCATGAGATCGTAGATAAACTTTCTAGAAAAAGCGGACTGAAGAAGCCCAAAGTAATGATAGCAGACATGCCTATACCCAATGCCTTTGCTTATGGCTCTCCTCTAACTGGCAGCAGAGTAGCCGTGACTAGAGGTCTTTTAGCTACACTAAGCAGAGACGAAATAGAAGCAGTAATAGGTCATGAGCTTGGACACGTAGCTCACAAGGATATGACAGTCATGGTGTTAGTTTCACTGCTTCCAGCAATATTGTACTACATCGGCTATTCTCTAATGTACGTTCCTAGCCGCAGAGACGAGGATGAAGGAGGGAACTTAGCAGTAATCGGCATACTCTTATTATTAGCTTCCTTCATCCTCAACCTATTCGTTCTAGGATTAAGCAGACTCAGGGAGTACTATGCAGATAGGCACAGTGCATCAATTGTGAGCTATGGTGCAAGAAAGCTTCAATTAGCACTAGCTAAGATCGTCCAAGCGACCGATAAAATTATCCGTAGCGGTTATGTTGACTTAGGAAGGTATAAGAGCTTCAGAGCATTGTTCATATCAGACCCCTCTAGAGCCTTCTCAGAAGCTCGAGCACTTTCCTACTATAGGAGGGACTACATGCTAGTTGAGAGGTTAAAGAGAAGGAAACTAACAACATTAGACCTCATCGAGGAACTCTTCTCAACGCATCCAAACATAGTCAAGAGGCTTAAAGCCTTAGACCAAGTAGCTGCAGAGCTAGGACAGGCTTAGGGGGAATACATGTTACTTTATGAGTACGAGGGAAGACGAATCCTGGAACTCTATGACATAACTATGCCTAAAGGATATTTAGCGAGTAGTGCTAAAGAGGTCGCGACCTACGTAAAACTGTTGGGAGGAAAAGCCTTCTTAAAGGCTCAAGTATTAGGCACTGGCAGAGGGAAGGCTGGTGGTGTACGCTTTGTTAGTGACCCAGAGAGCGGAGAGAAGGTAGCAAGAGAGCTCTTTGAGTCCGAGATATTGGGCCAAAGAGTCGACAAGATACTCGTTGTCGAGCCAATAGACGTGGCTTCAGAGCTCTATGTAGGTTTTATAGTGAATCCTATTAAGTGTACAGTATCTCTGTTAGTATCACCTCATGGTGGAGTTGACGTTGAAGAACTCTCTAAGGAGAAGCTGTTAAGAATTGAAATTGACCCCTTAATAGGGTTAACTAGCTTCATTAAAAGAGAGGCATTTAAGTTTCTAAATTTACCCCAATCCTTATCAATGGAGTTCTCAGCATTATTGGAGAAGCTCTATGAGATCTTCAATGATTACGATTGCGAGTTCCTGGAAGTAAATCCTTTGGCCTTAACCAAAGACGAGCGGCTTGTAGTAATAGACTTTAGATTGTCAATAGATGATAACTCTCTCTTCAGACATCCAGACTTTGAGAGTGAGTACCTAAGTAGGTTAAGTGAAAAGGAGTTAATAGCTCATAGATTTAAGTTTAGCTTAGTCGAGCTCGATGGAGATGTGGGCGTTATAGGAAATGGTGCTGGGCTGACCATGGCTACGATGGACTTAATAGCGGAGTTAGGAATGAAACCAGCCTTCTTTTTAGACATAGGAGGTGGAGCCTCCTCCGAGAGAGTTTGTGAAGCTGTCAAAATAGCTCTTAGCTACCCTAACGTTAAGGGACTGGTGATTAACATATTAGGCGGTATTACAAGGTGCGATGAGGTAGCCAGAGGAATAGTTGAAGCTCTTAAGGTTTCAGGTACTAAGAAGCCAATGGTTGTTAGACTCTCTGGAACCAATGAGGAAGAGGGAAGGAGGATACTTGAAAGCAACGGAATAAAGTACTTCACTAATATGGAAGAGGCAATAAGAGAGATTCTCAAGTTGCTTAGGTGAGATTTATGGGAATATTGGTCAACAGTCAGACTAGAGTGATGGTTCAGGGTATCACAGGAAGACAGGGCAGCTTTCATACTAGACTCATGTTAAGCTACGGTACTAAGGTCGTAGCAGGTGTGACTCCTGGTAAAGGAGGAATAGAAGTGCATGGAGTGCCGGTTTACGACTCAGTGAGGGAGGCCCTCGAGGAACATCCCGAGATTAACGCCTCAATAATATTTGTCCCAGCTAGGTTCGCTAAGGACGCCATGCTTGAAGCCTTAACTAATGACATAAAGTTAGTTGTGGTGATAACGGAGCACATACCATTACATGATGAGCTTCTAATGATTAGATATGCAAAACTTAAAGGAGCTGTCATAGTTGGTCCGAATACCCCAGGGATCATAAACCCAAGTGAGAGATGCAAGGTCGGAATCATGCCAACTGAGTCCTTTAGAGAAGGAGTCGTTGGCTTAATCTCAAGAAGTGGCACTCTAGCTTACGAAGTAGCTAGCAGACTTAGTAAGTCAGGAATTGGAATTTCCACATTTGTGGGGTTAGGAGGAGATCCTATAGTTGGGCTAAGTATGGTAGAGGCCGTGTCACTCTTTAGTGAGGACATTCACACTAAATGCTTAGTCGTAATAGGGGAGATAGGAGGAGTTATGGAGGAGAGGTTAGCTGATTACTTATCGAGTAATCCTATAGAGAAGCCTGTAGTCGCTTTCATCGCCGGCAAGTCAGCTCCTAAAGGCAAGAAAATGGGACACGCTGGTGCCATAGCCTACTCTGGTGAGGGGACAGCAGAAAGTAAGATAAATAGATTAAGAAGCGCAGGAGTCTTAGTAGCTGATACCGTAAATGATATAATTAGATTAGTAGTTAGGAGTATTGAATAAGGTGTCAAAATGCCAAAGAAATGTACTGCTTGTGTATTTTACTCAAGAGTGAGAAGGCGTTGTATAAAGCTGGGCGTTAGTATTTCTGACCCCGAGAATCCTCCTTGTTTGACTCCCCCCAAGACAGCTCCAAAGGTCAAAGAAGTTAGCATACCTAGAGTTGAGGAGCCGATCGTCTCGAAGAAAGAAGAAGTTAAATCTGAGGAGAGAGTTAAGCCTGAGGAGAAACCAGTTAAGGAAGTCAGCGTGACTAAAACTAAAAAGTTAGAGGAAGAGGGTAAGAAGAAGGAGGAAGTCACAAAACCACCAACTCCAATTAAGCCTCCCACTGTAGAGAGAAAGAGTGATGAGCTAGCTAAAGTGGTTAATGAGCTCTTAAATGCTAAGAAGGAACTAGAAGAGTATTTAGTGCACTACGTTAAATCTAGGGACATTCTGCTAAATAAACAAGTAGTTAAAATCGGTTCAGTGCAGTTAAGTGAACGTGATATAGCCTTAGCGCTTAAAGAGCTAGAGGAGAGAAAGAACTATCTCTATAAGAGATTCATGGAGTTAGACAAAAAAGCGACAGAACTGGGTGCCATTAGATGTCCTATCTGTAATTTCCCTCTGCCTCCTAATGCAGAGAAATGCCCTTATTGCGAGCATCCAACGAGCTTAAGAGTTAAATATTCGTAAAGCGCGTTCTAATTTCGTGGGAGTATGGGTTTCGTGAAGTGGCTAGGTCATGCTAGTTTTGAAATATTCATTGATGGCGTTACAGTACTAATAGACCCATGGATCAAAGAGAATCCTGTTGCTCCAATTTCATTATCTGACATAAAGAAATGCGATATAATACTAGTAACCCATGATCACGGAGATCACTTAGGAGATTCGTTCGAGATAGCTAGAAGGACAGGCGCTACATTCGTCAGCATATATGAGTTAGGCTTAGAGGCTTCGAGGAAGGGAGTGAGAGACGTCATCAGTATGAACATCGGTGGAGTAACTGAAATTAAGGGATTGAAGATAATCATGGTTCCTGCTCATCACTCTTCTTCTATTGGGATTCCTGTAGGATATATAGTGAAGGGAAGTGAGGGGACTATTTACCATGCTGGTGATACTGGAATTGTACACGATTTAGTTCATTATGCTAAGATATATCCTATAGACATAGCCTTGATACCTATAGGCTCCGTATTCACTATGAATCCCGAAGAGGCGGCTTACTTCGTTTCCTTGATAAAGCCAAGAGTAGTAATTCCAATGCACTACAACACATTTCCAGTCATAAGACAAGATCCATCAAAGTTCGAGGAGCTTGTTAAAAAATATCATCCAGAGACAAAAGTTGTGGTTTTAAAACCTGGAAATACTTGGGAGTTTTAGCCTTTTCTCAATCTTTCGAAGTATTCTTTCGCTTTCCTTATGTACTCTCTTCTCTCCTTTAGGCTAAGGGATCTCCATAGTAGCAGTTGCTTTCTAACTTCGTCTGCAAAGGCTCTAACTCCCCTTAACCAGACATGCTCCATTCCTCCTAGCCTCTTAATGTGGACTACTGTTCTGACTATCTGAGAGCCATAAGGAACTAAGAAGCTTACGTCACCAGTCATGACTACTCCATAATCGAAGGGTCTCACTCTAACTCTAGTTCTTAAAAGCTTGACTTCACCATCAGCCGTTCTCTTCTCTTCTATCTTCATTTCCTCTACCATGAACCTCTTGGCTTCTGTCTCTAACTTAAACAGCTCTAGGTACTCCATCAGGTAGTATATTAGCCCATCCAGCTCCAATGGACTAACGACTACTGGAATATTGATCATGTATTCGTCTCCTCTTCTGACTCCAGCTTTTTCTAACTTCCACTTCCTCTCGAAGGATGGAGTTACGCTTCTAGAAGCCAACCATACTGGGTACAACACAGCTGCTAATATAACTAGTATTGAAATAGCTACAGCTATTGCAACATACGATGACGATGTGTTTGCCTTGAGCTCTGGAATGAAGTAAGGAGTCGAGACTCCGACTAAGTATCCTATGAATCCAGATATCACTCCGATAATGACGAACTCGGCTAAGAACAGTCCAGCTACGTGAATTGGTGAGAGCCCTACTGCGCTGAGTATGTCAACTTCCCTTCTTCTCTCGTATATAGCTCCTAAACCTGTGTTCATTATTATCAGCACTATTATAATAGATGGCAGTAGTACTTCACTTCCAACTAATTGCTCCCTCATGACTCTAGTAAAGACTTTAACCTCATTGTCCCTGCAAGCATAAATCTTCAATCTACTTCTCTCTGTCAGCCTCATAGCTACGTCGTATATCTTTTCTGGATCCTTGAACGTTACAGCTACATTGAATATGGCTCCGTGGTGCTTTAAAACCACCTTATAAGGTACTATTATAAACTCTGTAGGGTCTAACCTGACAGCCTCTCCTGTTGGCGCTCTGCCCTCACCACCGGTTGTTTCGACAGTGTATGGTGCCAAGGTTTCTCTATTCAGGTCTATTATACTCTTGAAGATATTGATGTCAAAGAAACCAATTACCTTGAAGTTATCACCTTCGAAGCTTATGTAGTCGCCTACTGATATATTATACATCTCCTTGAATGTAGAAGGCAATATGCACTGAAGAACACTATCACTAGCGAAGAATACTCCTCCAGTAGCTTTGTCTATTCCACTAACGTACTTCTCAGCAACAGATAAACCAAGCATGCCTTTGATATAGAGCGTTTCCCCAGTTCTAACCACAGTTATCTTTAAGTATCCTCTTTCTGCTCTAATAGGAAGTCCTAATAACATCGTTATTAGGCTAGGCTCAAAATATGCTCTCGGAGCTATATACTTTATATCACCAGCTAGCTCTCCTTTCAAGCCCTCAACTACTTCTACTGGCAGTACTTCTAGTTCTCCCATAGATACTAAAATACCATCATATGGCGCTCTCTTGAGCTCATACATCTCCAGCACACCTATGGTTCTTGTCACTGTCACCGATACTGTACTGACGAACGCTGCCACTATGATGATTGTAGATATCATTGTGAGAAGTGCTCTCAATCTCCTTCTCCTTAAGTTACGTGTTGCCATGGAGGCTGCGAGTATCACAGCACCAGTCCTGCTTATCTCTGAGAAGTGAAGACCTATGAGCTCCCTTCTGACCCTCTTGGTGATTTCAACTACCTTGCTTACTATCATCGCCATAGGAGTTGCACTGAGTATTATTAATACGAATGATAGAGCTACCAGTGGAGCGTTTGGCGAGATAGCTAGGGCTGGATGGATTAAGTACATCGCACATGCTGCTCCTACTATGGTAAGAGCTATAGTCAGAACTTTCTTCCTTAGACTCTCAAATTCAAAGATTAAGCTCTCGACTAAGTAAGCAAAGGGTATTGCCAGTAATAGGAAGAATATTGCCGAGACACTTGTATCCATGAGTATACCTCTCAAGTCCAGGTAAGCAATTCTAGCATAGCTCCATGAAACTACGCCTAGAGCTAAAGCTTTTCTGTAGTTCTTCTCTTCAAGAGCTTTGAATGCTTCTTCAAGATATTGAACTGCTAATCCATGGTACTTTCCAGCAGCTCCTGTAAAGACCTTGTACCTCTCAGCTTTCTCTAAGTTATCAGCGCTAACTTTAATCATTTCTTTAGCGTAGATCAATGGAGAGTAGTACATTAGCATTTGCTCTCCCTTCTTTACCCAGTAACCCTTGCCTTCATTCGTAAGAATTATTAGGTGATTCCTTGAGAGCTCAGGATACATGACGATGTCCCAGGGTGGTCCTGGTTCAGCTCTTGGGTCGTAGCTGAGATAGAGCATCACATTAGCTCTTATCGTCTGCGGTGAAATAGTGTTCCATGAATAGTCAAAGCAAAGACCGAAGTACTTAGCTCCGTTCTTAGTATAGTGATTTATTATCAGTATACTTGGAATTAATGGTCTCATAGTTTCAGGATCTATCACGTCAAAGAGAACCATTGATGCTGCCTTGAAAGTAGATGCTGTCACTATGTAAGTAGCATTTGAGACTACAACTGCATAGCTTGGTCTAGCAGTCTCACCCATGTCAGGTGCATAGTCTATCGGATCTTCAGAGGGATCATCTTTGTAAGCGTATATGTAGTAGTATCCCGTAATACTACTACTCGCTACTCCTCTGATAATAGTGAAACCTTCCTCATTAGTCTTGGATACTATGACATGGTTAATGCTCCCGCTTCTTGGATTAAAGTGAACTATTACTATAGCATTAGGGACTGTAGTGTATTTTTGTAGCTCTTCAAGGAATTCCTCAACATAGACTATGAGAGTTGGATAGCTCTTGTCATCAATTGTCTTAGGAGTGTAATTTGGAATCCCACCCTTGTATGTTACGAATCTCTTTAGCCAAGTTAAGACCAACAGGAAGTATGGCCAGGTATTATTAACTTTGTCCTTGATGGAGTCCCAGTTATCAGCTGGAGTAAGCCTACTAGGCGAGTAAGTTCCACAGGATACTACAAAAGCGTACTGTCCGACTCTCAGGAAGGGTTCTACTTCGTAGTATCTTCTTCTGGCCAATGTGTAGCTTCCTGGCTCATAGAAAGGCATGTTCGCGAGCTTCTTCTCATGAACCATATTTCCGAAGCTAATATTGTACTTGTAAAAGAGAAATGCTATAACGTCGTCGATACCATAGTAACCTCCATCCAGTTCAACATATTCTCCGAAGTCTCCCTTTGGATTAACATAACCCTGTTCCTTTAGTCTATGATCTTGCCCAGTACCACCGTAGAAGGAACCAGCATCGAATATCATCATTTCAGTTTCTCCTATAGGAGAGTAGTAAGCTGAAGCATCTATCTGGAATATCAGTGGGACATGAGAGCCTTCGAGAAACATCCATTCAGGCAACTTACTAGCGTTCTCCGTTCTAGGTCTTATGTGCCAATAAACGTACTCCCTAGCTCCAGCGATTGCTTGATGATGCCCACTAAAGGCTATGAAGACTACATTTCTCTCAGTTTCTATGGTGGCAATATACCTAGCGATCTCAAGCATTATTGCAACACTTACAGCTTCGTCAGCTCCTGGTGCCCAGGCAGGAGTAACAGACCATGAGTCATAATATGCTACTAATAAGATGGCTTCATTAGCATACGGAGAGCCACTTCTAGCATACTTTACCGCGATGACATTCTTCGTTGTAACTACCTCAAACTCCATCTTAACCTTTAGCCTAACTGTGACTTTGCCCTGCTTTAATAGATGTAAAAGTTTAACGGCTGTTTGAACATTAACGGCAACTCTTGGTATGTTGATTGGTATTGAGGCGTACTTATCAACTGCCTCTAGTGTTGTTGTGGAGGTGGCCTTGTCGTCGACAATGAATATGATACCCTTAGCTCCCAAAGATACCAATCTCATCCACGAATAACCACTAGCAAAGGGTAGCATGACTATACTGCCATTGATGTCTTTTCCTGACATTTCTTCAATAGAGGGAATATAAGTTAGATAGCCTTCTATTCCCTCAGGTGGTGTAGTACAAGTCTCTACTAAGTTCGGAAGAATCGTATATGCTTTGAAGGTTTCTACTCCGCTGTCAGTAATCACTTCGACGTAAGCACCATAATCTACTGGTACTGTAACATTAAACTCTTCAAAGAAGACATCGTCGAGTTCATATTCCTTAAATTTATTATAAATATATTCAGCGGCTTCTTCGTTTCCTGGATAGCCAGGAGCCCTACTACCGAGTGAGGCAAGGTACTTTACGTGCTCGTTTATTGATGGCATAGTGTCCTCAACATACTTCAAAAGTTCTTCAACATCAGGTCCTAGTTTATAGGCTTCAGAGGGTGTTGCTAAGACTTCGCTCATTGTCAAAGTTATTAATGACATTATTATGGTCACTATGATTGCTCTCTTAAACTTATTATATACCATTATCGAAAGCCTCATGTTTTAACCTCTTTATATCGACCTAATGCTCTAGATAGTAGGAAGGAATTCACGTAAATATAATCTTTGCTCCCGTGCTGAGACTTTCACTTTTAAGCTAGATAATCTCTTTAAACTCTTAATATTGATGAATTACTCTCTAATGAATGATTGAAAACTCATTTAGCTCTAAAATCTTTAACTTCTAAGGGTTCTTCAATTTTTCCGCAAAACTTTTAAACAAAACGATTGATAACTCTATGAAGGTCGGAGGTATTGTAAATAAGTGAGGTTGAAAAAGTGGGAGAGTCTGAGACCATAGCTAAGGAAGTAGAAAAGGGCCTCGCAACCTACAGAATCCCTATCGTTGGAACGATTCTCGGAATTCTCGGCGTCATAATGGCTGCTACTATAAGCACCATAATTGGGCCCGTTAGCGGCTTCGGGCCCACTGCAGAGACCTCAATGATGGCCATTATCGTGATAGGACTGATAACAGCCTATATTAAGAGGTTAAGGCTGTCATGGGAAGACTATGTAGTAATCTTCGCATTGACTTATACCGGGCCTATAACTCACGGAGGTGCGTCTTACTACGCACTACCTCTGTGGACTAACTCTGAGGCATGGGCATGGTTCAATAGGATAAGAGATATAGTACCCTCCATGTTCATAGGCCCCAAGGACCTATATGAAATGGCTCTGAAGGGAGCCACAGCTCCACCGTGGGGAGCTCTAGCTCCCTATGCAGCAACCGGCTTCTTATTCACCTTTATCTATGCACTTGCAATGATATTTGCCTGTGCACCCTTCAGGAGACAGATAGTTGAAATTGAGAGGATACCCTTCCCAGTAGCTACTGCTACTTACAGCACTATCTTGAACCTGTATGCAGAAGGAGAGGAAGCTAAGGCTCCAATATTAGGAACCAGAAGGAATTGGGTGCTCTTAGGCTTCGTTGTTGGTTTCCTCTTAACGGCCTTCACAGAGGGCTACCTAATCTCTACTATTAAGCCTGAGTGGCCAGTAATACCAGCTAATATACCTGGTAATCCATGGAGAACTTCACTTGATATATGGAAGACTGGCTGGGTAATAGTGGCTGGCTTCCAGCTGTCAGCTATGTTCCCATGGGGACCCTTCTGCTTCTTCTGGCCTCTTGAGGCTCTATATTCAGTAGTCTTAGCTGGTCTACTTACCTACCTAGTTATAGTGCCACTCGAAGTTAGAATGGGAATGATACCCTCTTGGAACATGGAGACCAGCTACGGCTACCTGTGGTACTTAGCGTTCAGGAGAGAGGGTATTAAGTTCTTCTTTGCTGGAGTCGTTATGGCTTTCGGCGCTGTCATAGGTCACTACATCACTGGTTTTAAGGCCCTTAGAGAGACATGGAAGGAGAACCCACCTGAGATAGTAGGAAGGTATAGAACTACAGCTCTCTTAGCCCTCTTCGGTATAGTGTGGTTCTTGATAGTGGGTGCCATGTTTGGTGGCCACCTAGGAGTCGTATTAATCAACGCCATTTACATGCTGTTCTTAGTGAACATCTACTATATAAGGACTATAGGTGAAGTCAACCTGATGTGGGGAGTCTGGGCTATTTACTTCATGCACACATTAGAGACTGCTGAGGCCCTCGGAGCGTTCAGACGTGGAGTTGAGCCAGTCACAACAGTTCACATAGGCACTTATGCTCCAATGATGTTGCTACTATACACAGCAGCTATGGCCGGAGTAGGTTACATGGAGTCACAGAGGTTCGCCTTCTTAGCTAAGGTGAATCCAAGAAAGGTCTTCACGACCATGATTGTAGGACTCATAATTGCTTACATAATCCAGTATGCTATGTCAGCTAGCTTGGTATTCCAGTTCGGACTGAACGCTAGATACTATGGACAGTTCGGTTGGGGGGCTTGGATCTTTAGATATCCATACAGAGTAGTTCACGAGACTCACGTCATAAAGGCTGCCTACTCACTTGACTACCCAGGAGCTTCGAGCATCGCCTACTGGCTCTGCTTCATACTGGGTATTGTGTTAACTTGGGGTAGATATGCCTTCAACATACCTCTGTCAGCTATAGGTCTCGGATTCGGCATGGCCCTGACTCCATGGGACTGGCAGTACATAGCCATACCATTCCTAGTGATAAAGTGGCTGCTCCTGAGAATTGGCGGTGGCAGGCTCTATGAGAGAGTCGGAGTACCATTCTTCGCTGGAATGTGTGGCGGTGGACTGTTCGCAGCATTCTTCGCTGGATTAGCAACATACTTCAAGTTCCTGTATGGAGGCTAATCCATAATTAAATAAATAGATAATATTTTCTTTCTACGCATAAAAATCCCATCGATATTGTCGTCTCATACCCTAAAGTGGTAAAGTTAAAATAACATCGGAGTGAAAAATTATGTATTGAAATTAACTAGAAGGCGGAGGTCTAGTTACAATGAACATGGTTAGCAATGCTAATGATGAGGTATTGGAACTTAGAGAAGGATTTACTGATAAGGTCTTCATAGCGATAATATTTAGCTCATTATTAATGACTCCAGCGTTCAGCTGGGTAGCTCTATCAACCGGAGTAGGAGTTGGAGGTATAGCTGCAGCATATATCACCATGGTCATATTTGGAGAGCTAGCTAGATTCCTAAGAAGGCCCTTAACCGAGAGCGAACTAGCTACGATTAGATGGGGAGCTAGCTTAGCTGTCGGTGGCGCTGCTGGTATAGCTTGGAGAGTCTTCATGAGAAAATCAGCCATTACTAGACAGTTCGGAATAGCTGATAAATTACCAACATGGTGGGTTCCACCAGCGGATTCTCCTGCCTTGATTCAGAGAACTATATTTCACTGGGATTGGTTCCTCCCATTAACCATAGGCTACCTAGCCACTCCATTCTCTTTATTAGCTATGATAGGGCTCAGCTTCTTCATGAGGCAACTCTACATGGAGGTTGAAAGGTTACCATTCCCAACTGGCGCCATGGCTGCAGAAATAGCTAAGAGCTTAGCTAGAGGATACGATCCTAAGAAGTACGAAACATTCTCCTTAGCCGCTTTCTTCGCCTTCCTCTATGGAGTAGCATACTATATATCGCCAGCCATAGTCATGGTACTAGGTGGATATGAGAGACCCATTCAGTTAGTGCCAACTATAGTCGACTTAACACCATTCCTAGACTACACTATAAGTGGTGCTACTATAGGGATAACGATTGACCTACTAGCCATCAGCGTAGGAATGATAATTCCTAGAAACGTCATCATAGGATTGTTAATAGGCTCAATATCGGCTTATATCATAGGAAATCATATCTTAGTGACTCAAGGATTCATAGAGTGGAAGCCAGGAACTCCTATGTTAGGACCTGGGCTAACCGGTATATGGCAGGAGCCTATGCTCAAGTATTGGATGAGTGTCAGTCTGGGCTTCCTACTAGCTGGAGTCTTTGTTCCATTCTTTAGGAATATAAAGTCAGTGATCGAGGCAATAAAGCGCTTCTTCGCATTAACTAGCGAAGAAGAGAAGAGACTCGGGATCTGGTCTGGTAGAAGATCCCTCTTCGTATTTCTCGTCTGTAGCATAATACTGGCCATAATGTCAATTGGCTTTGAGCTAGTGTTCAACCCAGATGATGTCCACAGATATTGGCAGTTTTGGTTTATAGGAGTCCCAATGATAATCATAGGTTTAAGCTTCGTAAACTCACTCAGCATAGGTAGAACTGCTGGACTAATGGGCGCTTCAATAAGCATACCTTATGCGAGAGAGTTAATAACATGGACTCTCTATGATGGAATTGATGGTTGGTTTAATCCCTTCATAAATATCATAGACGGCGCGACAATATTAATAGGCTACAAAGCAGCCGAGCTCACCTATACAAAACCAATGAGCATAGTTAAGGCTCACATAGTAGATGCTGTAGTCGCTAGCCTCTCTTCACTATTCTTCAGTTATCTCTTCTGGGCAACCTATGACATACCCTCCAGAATACTACCAGCTCCTGGCTTCTATCCACAAGCTGTGCTCACTTCTCTTTACATCACCAAGCAGTTCTGGAACTCTGAGTACTTCAAAATACACTTGATAGTAATAGCAGCTATAATAGGCGCTATTGTAGAGCTAACACCACCACTAAGAGTATTCGTGTCAGCCATAGGGCTCTCAGCAGGGTTCTCTGACATCCCGAGTGCCACGATGGCGCTAGTGACAGGTTGGTTACTAAGGGAGTTCATAAGAAAGGTTAAGGGCGAGGAATGGGTAAGAGAATACTTAATGAGCTTAGTCGCCGGAATATGGGCTGGCTCCAGCTTAGCCATAGCTTTAGGGACAGGCATAACTTTTGCCTATCAGGCAGTGATGCCAGGGATATATTAGATGTATAGTTTGTACTCCAAAGTGAAATCTAAGCTAAATATTGGAAAGGGACTGTAGAACCCCAACTTGATTTGTCTTCTAAATTGATTTATTGACCCTTATGAATCATTATCCAAATTCTCTCTTAATGATGTAACACACTCTACCAACAATGTTGCTGATGATAGACCACATTAATCGACCATTCCCCTTCTCTGGAATTAAGCAGAGTGCGCTTTTACTGACTCTTGCATTAGCCTCACTTATCAAGTTACCGCAACTATTACACATGAAGAAGCGTGTACTGCATAGCTCTATAGGAGTCCATAACGTCACAGTACAACAATCCGTGCAGTACATTAGTTTCGTGCTAGATCTCTGTCTATTATTTAGTTCGAACAATCCGTCACCCTACATACTGTTGCGATAGAGAATTTAAGGCACATTCTTCTGACCTCTCGGAAACTCTACCTTAATATACAAGCAACACACTATATTCCTCTGGTGATGAGAAAGCCTGGCTCTTAGCTGTAAAGCGATGAGGTAAGGTTTCCGGGCTGATAGTGACTAATGAAGTGTTTTATCTTAAAGCTTCATAGGAGAGGTTGTTAGCTTCTGAACTAATAGGTATTATGATGTGTTAGAAGTTAATATTTCAGTAATTAATAATAACTGCAACCTAAGAGAGCCATTATGAAAATATTCCTTCCTTTTTGTTAAGTTAGTGATATAAACGGGTAGAGTAAGTATAGTTCAGGTGCTAGCTTGAAGCTTCCTTCAGAGTGGGTTGATAAAGCGGATTTTCTCTTGAAGGATGCTGAGAGGCACTTAAGTGAAGGAGTATACTGGATCGCGTGCTTTCAAGCCCAGCAGGCTGCTGAACTTTATTTAAAGGCATTACATCTAGCTTTAACTGGGCTCCATCCGTACACACATGATCTAGTAGAGCTGCTCGATTCGCTCAAGGACCTAGGCTTAGAGCCCCCAGAGGACTTATATGCCTACGCGGATGCATTGACCCCACATTACACAATGTCAAGGTATCCGGGCAGAAAGCCTGTGACTTATAACAGGGGATTAGCTGAGAGGTGCATCAAGTATGCGAGGAAAGTCATTGAATGGATTAAGGGAGAGGTTTCTAAGATCGAGGGCTAAGAAAATTAAGGAAGGCGAGAAGTTACTAAGCGAATACGTTGAAAGGATATCTAAAAGGTATCCAGAGTCTACAATAGTCCTCTTTGGCTCGAGGGCCCGAGGGAATCACCTCCCCTATAGCGACTATGATGTAGCTGTAATCCTAAGAGAGGTCAGGAACAAGCTATTAGTTATAGAGGAGTTAAGAAAGCTAAAACCTAGGGGATTGCCGCTGGACCTTCTCGTAATTCAGGTGACTGAGTTATCAGACCCTTTAATAGTGAGAATGTTTAAGGAGTGCAAGGTTCTATACGATGGTCTTAAAATACGCTCATTAATAGAGCGTGAGAGTTAAGGGAAGCGAGCAGATAATTGATATTTAATGAGCCTTTTTATAGGCATTGAAGATTGATGAGCTCCTTATTTGTGTTAATATTAAAGAAATTTTATATGTGCCTAAATTAATTTTCCATTTGTATGGAGATGAGAGGCATTAATTCTCAAAGAGACATTAGCAGTTTCTTCTTAAAAACATTCAAGATATCATTAGTGGTAATTATTGTAATGATATTGATATTGACTACATTTTTCGTTCCGATGGATATTTTCAAAAAGCGTAAGAAGTCAAGGCTCCTTGAATATGAAGAAGGTGACTCAGGTAAAGAATACGAATTAGGTTTAGCTGTTAAGATACTAACTGATCCCAAGCTTCGTAAGTACTTCACAGGTCCTGCCCATTTGATAATGGGGGAATATGAAATAATCTATCGTCGTGGAGAGTTTAAGTTCAAATGGAGCGATGATGAAATAGAAGTGTTCTTAAGGAATGAGTTAGTGAAGAAGTTTAAGTTCACTGGAAAGAGAGGAGAGGTCGTTTCTGTGAGCTTTAATGTAAACGGATGCTCAGTAAAAATGGTGTTATGTCTCTGTGAGAAACTGAGAGAAATTAGAACTCCACAGTACTTAAGAGACGAAACTTTAAGGTTACTTAAACAAAGCCCTTTTATAAAGTGGCTTAAAGAAGAGGGGTTTAATCATACTATTAAGAAGGTTGATTACGTCGGCCTATCACCATGGATCGTAAATTGTAGCGTGACCAGTGCTATTGTTCGGCTTGAAGTCGATGGTCTGAAAGTTTACCACCATGTCTACTTTGAGAGACAGTATATTGTGACTCTGAATACATCTCTACCTAGAGAGGTGATGATAACACAATCAGAATTAGAGAAGTATGATGCAATATTTCTCTTCTTTGGAAGAAGAACACAAGTTGAAGCTAATTACTTAGCTTCCAAGGAGTCTTTAAGACACACTCCTTCCTCGGAGAGAGTAAATGTGACGAAGGAGTTAATAGAGATAATATTCAAGGAGTTAAAGAAGAGTAGAATTCTATCACGTCTATTAACAGCCACTAATTGCAAGGTTAAAGTAAGAAGAGTTATACCAAGCGGAGCACCTTCCAACGAGGTACGCTCAGTTGAGGTCTTATTAGAGAGTGAAGAGTTCAAAGAATATGCATTGATCGTCTACATACATCTAAAGAGTAATGTCCCTATGTCTGTAGAGGTCGTACACCATGAGTAAATAACTGATGATCTCCGAGCGAGTGAATCACTTGGTACGAGGAATAGAAAAAGAATTGAAATTGATGTACATTAATCTCTGCTCAGGAGCTAAGGAGTATGATCACCATGAGTATAAGTACCATGGCGGTAGCCAAAATAGTGCAAACCATGAGTAGGGCGAGAGCATTAAGTAATACGATAACAGGGAGTTAAGATACATTTGTAAGTACCACAATGAATATAGTGAATTCCATAGCATCTGTGGATATCCCCAATAATATTGTGGAGGAAGCGGGTAGTAAGGATAGGGCATAGGGTATTGAGAGAGAGGTAACATAGTTATAGGAGGAGTATAGCCCCAAGGTGGCCTAGTAGGACCTGCTTCTTCCTTAGGAGTGAAGTAAGGGCATGCTGGTGAGTCTGGATTTACGTTTATTCTGTGTAAGTTGCAGAAGCCGTCCTTGTAGTGAGCGCACTCCGAATGCTTTCTACCATATGGAAGCACTCACTTCACCTTGCATGGCATAAGGACAGTGCTACTTATAAGCCTTCCTAAAATCAGAGCGAAATATCAACAACTATCTTTAATGCTCCTTGAAGTATTAGTGGCATGATAACTTTCAGCCTTACTCGTCAAATTTCATTCAGATCGTCCAACGCAGGTACTCCAAAAATTCGAACATTGTGATTCTTTAAGCACAAGCAGAATTCATCCCCCTTCTGTTAAGAGCCTAATTCATGCTATCTCTTTAGTAGATCTCAGCCCAGTAAAGTATATTACTGGGTTCATGTACCTTGTTTTTGAAGTCCCCCGGTAGCTCAGCCTGGAAGAGCGGCCGGCTGTAGCGAGAAGCGCCTCCACAACAAGGCT
>Ga0164311_10000205_pt1 | contig 23901 bp, 18 predicted proteins | sample GuaBasSedimGuay2_FD_121796 | JGI IMG/M metagenome (GOLD analysis project Ga0164311, IMG submission 121796) | Subseafloor sediment microbial communities from Guaymas Basin, Gulf of California, Mexico - Guay2, Core 4569-9, 9-12 cm | ecosystem: Environmental > Aquatic > Marine > Hydrothermal vents... | reverse complement strand
TCTCAAGGGGAGTTCTTGCAAGTACCTCATCGCCACTGATCACAGCGAGCCCGCCCCCCATTAGCCTTACCTCTTCCACAGCCCTGAAGATTTCCTCATCATGGACCCCCACCGCGATGACATTGTGAGAGTCATGGGCCACGGACGAGGCCAAGGCCCCCCTCTTGAGGCCAAAGCCCCTGACCATTCCAAGGCCAATTCGACCGGTTGCCTTGTGCCGCTCCACAACAGCAATCTTGAGCAGATCCCTATTTGTATCAGATGTTAGCTCTCCTTCCTTGGCCTCAACTTCCTCCACTGCTTCACTTGTGAGAATCTGGCCCGGAATAAGCTCTATCACCCTTACTTTCATGCCTTGGCACGGAATCTTGAATCCCTTGGGATCAAGGGGCGCCATGTTCATGGCCCTCAATCTCGAGGGAACTACCATTGCTTTGCCCGTGAGGGGGGCCAGTAATGTCCCTTGGGACACGACCTCTTTGCCGTTCTTGATAACAACATCTACATTAAACTGCCTCAAATCCTCAAAGACCACGAGGTCGCCTCGGTAGCCAGGAGCAATAGCTCCCCTGTCTGTTAAACGAAAGAACCGTGCTGGATTCAGGGTAGCCAACCTCACTGCTGAAATAGGGTCGAGCCCTAAATGTATCGCTTTTCTGAGCAAGTGGTTGATATGGCCCCTGTGGAGGATATCGTGGGGATGGAGGTCGTCAGACACAAGACAAAATTGCGAGATCGTCTCCGCCTTTACCAATGGAATTAGCTCTTGGAGATTTTTGGCTGACGTGCCTTCCCTTATCATGACCATCATCCCTGCGCTGACCTTTTCCAACGCTTCCTCGGCCTCAGTGCATTCATGGTCGGACCGGATCCCTGCGCTAATATAGGCCTGAAGCTCCTCCCCCCTGAGCTTAGGACAATGGCCATCTATAACGAAATCGCGAAAGAGGAGAATTTTTTTGAGTAGATCTTCCTCTCCTCCCAGGATACCAGGATAATTCATGACCTCTGCCAATCCGAGCACTCGAGTCTTTCCCCTAAGGCTGGCCAGCTCTTCGGAACCCAGCTCTGCCCCTGAGGTTTCAAGATGGGAAGATGGAACGCAGGAAGGCGCCATGAAAAAGATATCAAAGGGCAAATCCTCGGTTTCTTTCATCATGAAATCGATTCCCTCCAGCCCTGCCACATTGGCTATCTCATGGGGATCTGAAATGATGGTGGTGGTCCCACAAGGCAACAAGGCTTCGGCCAGACGCCGGGGATGGAGCATGCTGCTTTCAATATGAATATGAGCGTCTATCAACCCTGGGGCCACAACTTTTCCATGGAGATCTTTTGTTTCAGTCCCTTCATAGCCTTTTCCCACCGCTGCTATGAAGCCCTCAAAAATGGCGATATCACATTGTACAAGCTCCCCTGTAAATAGATTGGTCACCCACCCTCCCTTTAGCACAAGGTCAGCAGGGATCTCCTTCTTGGCAACTTGAATTCTTTTCTTCAATATTTTACGAAGATCTTCCATTAGTATTTGGTAAAACCACTCCGCCGGATAGCAGTCATTTATTGGATCACCTTACTTAATATATACCATTTTTTTGGCTGGTCGGCAGATGTATCCACCACCAGATATATTAGTTTTAATAAAGGAAACCGGTCCCTTAAATCATTAATATCAACTGGCTCAAAGGCCCTTAAATTATTGAAATAGGCCGCTTCTGTAATGGCATTGGATTCATAGTTTTCCCGTGAACGCCTTGATATCCTCTCAAGCGATACCTCCTCAGGGCAAGTGGTATGCACAATCACAAATGGGACCTGATTCTGCGCTGCTATCTCGGCAGCCCTTTTTCGGAGCGCCTGTTTAATAAATGTCGCATCCAGAATGACCCCCCGGCCTTTTCCCGCAAGCTCCATAGCCCTGTGGAACATCTCTTCATAAACCTGCCCTCGCTTTTCCATACTGGAAGCCAGCTTCTCTGAAAAGATATCTTCGTCCACAAAGAGTTCCCGGCGTATAAGGTCCGTCCTCAGAAGTTCGTAGCCTATACGCTCAGCGATGAGCGTGGCAGACCATGTCTTGCCCGTAGCCGGAAGGCCACATGTAATAAGCACAGCCCTTTCGGGGAGCTCCGACTCAATGGCATTAAGAAAAGATAGCATCTCACTTTTGTCCAAAATCGAGTCCTTTCCATAGGTAGGGGAACGGGATGTTCTCGGAGCGGCGTATTTTGGACCTTGAGCAGCCTGCCTGCTGCAGGCGGGGATAGCGAAAGGGCCAAAATCCGCAGTGCTTGCCCGCCAGAAATATGGCGGGAGATGAGCCATGGATGGTGAAGCGAACGTAGTGAAGAGAACATGCCGTTGCCCGGACTCTAATCATTAAAATGACGACCTGAAATGCAAGATATCACTGTATTAACTCACCCAACCCATTAAACGCAGACCATAAAATCGATTTGCCTTGGACAGCTATGATAGCATCTAACCTCTTGTTCCAGATTCTTTAATATATCGCAAGGCAAGTGCAAAATATTCTTTTGCAAGCCGGAGGGCCTCTTCTTTTTCCCTGGCTCCCATGTTTGGGTCATCCAATTGAAAGCTGTTCACCTTACCCCTCACAAAGGCCCTATATACCTTATAAAAAGTCAGCAGGTCTTCCACATCACCCTCACGGGCTGATTGTTTATATCTCTGCCAAAGGGTCCGAGCGTAGTCCCTGCCCCCGCGAAATTCCAGGTCCATAATCAGAAATGATATATCAGCAACCTGGTCTGCATACCGGAACCGGTCATTAAACTCTATGCAATCAAAGATGGAGATCTTACCTCCTTCAAAACAGATATGCTCCATATGAAGATCACCATGGCCATCGCAGACCTTACCATCAGTAATCCTTTGGAAAAAGATTTCTCCACGGCGCTCATAGAAGGTCTCGGTCCATGTCTTTATGGTATTCAATACGCTCTTATCAATGCTGAGGCCTACATAGCTTTCAACTTGGGCAAAGTTCTCATCTGTATTGATCTTGAATCTTTCAGGCCGCCCGAACACGTCAATCTCAGGGCTCCTCTCTGTACGGGCATGAAAATCCGCCAATACATCTGCCAGCCTCTCCATATGCAGGCTTGTAAGTTTCCCCTCTCGGAAGAGATTCTTCATCAGTCCGCCTTCAGGTATCCTCCTCATCTTCACCGCATAATCCATAACCTCGGCGCTTGGGTGTGCCTCCAATCTGAATCGTTTTCCGTCATAGGTTACGTTGAGAAGACCAATATAGATATCATCGCACAGCCGGGTATTCAGCTCAATTTCCTTTTGGCAGTAATGTTTCCTTTTGGTGAGCGTTGAAAAATCCAGGAATCCAAAATTCACCGGCTTCTTTATCTTGTAAACAAAGGACTCTGCCATAAAAACCCAGGAGATATGGGTTTGAACAAGATCCACCTTTTTTGTTGGGTCTGGAAGGTTCCTTGGATTCAATAGGTCTTGGATCATGGATGGCATGGTAAATCCTCACAACTGGAATTGCTCTGCCACATACGCGGGGATATCCAGAGTGCCAATCCTTACGGGGTTCTGATGACAATCTGAACCTCCTGTAACCAGCAGTCCATGCTTGCGGGCAAAAGAAAGGTAGGCTTTTATAGTGTCTTTGTCGTGTCTTGCGTGCCAGCACTCGAGTCCGTCCAGAAAATTAAGCATTCTCTCCTTGATGATCGTGAGCTGCTCCCTGATATCCCTAGTCAATACCCTCAAGGAAGTGCCGTTGGGATCATTACCATGAGCCAACACAGCCTTTCCGCCTGCATTGCGAATAAGCTCTGATGCCTCCTCGAGACTGAGTGGTAACTTGGGCACATCACATTTTACAAGGTATCTGTCGAATGCCTCTTGCACATCCGAGACAATACCTTTTTGAACCATATATCTGGCAATATGAGGCCTGCCCAAGGCCCCGTCAGCGCTCTGTTCAATGGCCCTGAGATCTTTTTCATCAAAGGGTCTCAATCCCTCTTTCATAAGCTCTTTATTTAAGTTTTCCAAAATCCGCACCGCCCTCTTTTCCCTATGGGCCCGGAGTTCCTGGATCTTATTTAAAAGCGCCTTGTCATCCATGTGGTAACCATAACCAAGCAGATCAAGGGAGATGGGCTTTCCCTCCCGGTAACCGGGGTGTGAAAAGGTTATGTTCAGCTCAACCCCTGTTATGTAGTGAATGCCATGGCTCTCTGCCAGGGCCTTGGCCCGGCCTTGGCACTCAATGGCATCGTGGTCCGTGATGGAGATAAGGTCCACGGCTCGCTTGCTCGCAATATCAAATATGTCGGTCAAGGGCAATCGACCGTCCGAGCAATCTTTGGAATGGATATGCAGATCAACTTTCATAGGTCCGAATAAGGTCTCCCCCCATCTCCAGGGCCCTATAATTGGCCTCCAATTTGGTCTTGGGAAAAATATCGTCCAAGATGGCTTTTATGTCCTCATCAGCCAATGGAAAGGTATCCAGGGCACAAAGGGCTCCTAACATGACCATATTAAGCATGATGGGGCCACCAAGCTCAATGGCGATTTGTGTGGCTTCAAGCCAATACAAGCGCGAGCATGATTGTTCAAGGATCTCCTTAATCCAATTGGGATCAGGGTATTCCACATCACCTGCAATGACATTGAGCGGATGAATGGGGCGGGAATTTACAATAAAAACCGTATCATCATTGCCATACTCACCGATAATCCTCAGGGCCTCAAGGGGCTCCAGTCCCACAACCATATGGGCCTGATTAGGGGGAATCAGGGGGCTATAGCGGAGTTCTTTGGACAGCCGAACGTGGCTCATCACCGAACCTCCCCGCTGGGACAAGCCAAAGGTCTCCCCAATGCTTACATGAAGGCCCCTATGAACCGCCGCCCTACCCAAAATCTGTGAGGCAAGTACATTGCCCTGCCCTCCCACGCCGGTAATGATCACATTCAAATCCATGTAGCACTCCTATTTCAGATTCTTACGAGCCTCCTCACAAATTCTCCAATCCAATGCCAAATGTCCAATGACTAATGTCAAATAAATGTCAAATTCTCAAAAAGAAAACTTCAAATATTGACAATCTAATTAAAAGACAAGAACCTCCCATTTTTGTCATTCCCGCGAAAGCCTCCCCATCTGTGGCAGGCAAACCTGCTTGGGAGTGACGATTGAAAGAGACTGGCTTCGCTGGGGCGCCAGTTATCGAAGTACTGACATTTGAAATTTGGAATTCATTTGGCATTTGGATTTTGTCATTTGTCATTTTATTTCGCTAACCTTTCGTGCTGAATGTATGGTGGAACGTAGCATCCTTTACTTGGTTTCCTGGGTGGCATATTCTGTTTTAGCATCTTTTTTAATCGCTCCCTGAGGGCAGATATCTGCGCAAATACCGCAACCCACGCAAATCACCTGGTCAATCATGGCCTTGCCCTTTTCTTTGTCCCAAATCAGGCCAGGGCACCGAAATATCCGGGTACAATATCGTCCACATCCGCACGCCTCCCCCAGGCAAAGGGACTGGTCCACAGACATGATATATGGAAACCCCCCTTCCTTACCTTGGACTAAGGCACACTTTCTCCGAAGCACCATAACCCTGGGCCCGCCTCGTTGCATCAGTTCATATAACTTCTGGGCTGTGCCCTTCATATCATAAGGATCACCTACATGCACTTCCAGTCCCAATGACTCACACAGGGCAACCACATCAACCGGCTGGGTGTCCTGACCCATGGCCGTCTTTCCAGTCCCTGGATGGGGCTGAAATCCCGTCATGGCAGTGGCGCTGTTGTCCAAGACCAGGAGCAGTATGTCCGACTCATTGAACCGTGCGTTAACAAGGGCCGGGATGGCAGCATGAAAGAATGTAGAGTCTCCACAAACCGTAATCACAGGCTGATCAAATCCAAACTGGTCCAGCTTCCCGTATCCACATGCCAGCCCTAAACCAGAGCCCATTGCGTGGACCGATTTCATTTGATTAAAACCCGTGGGCCAAATCCCCATGGTATAACAGCCAATATCTCCGGATACGAATCCATCCCTGTTGTCCCAGGCAAGGGCGGTCTTAATGGCATAAAAGGTACCCCGATGAGGACACCCCGGACAAAAACCAAACTCCCTGGTTGGGATCTTGCCCTCGGTCATGCTCTGTACCTTGGTCCTATAATCCTCCTGTCTCCAGTTCGTATCAAAATATTCCCCAAGAAAGGCCAAAAGATGTCCAGGGCTCAACTCGCCACATAAGGGCAAATCACCACTCCCCCTGCCACAGAACCTTTTGATTCCAATATCTTTTACGTTCTCTGCAGCCAAGGCCTTTATGTGGACCTCAATGAATGGATCCACATCCTCTACTAAAAGGATAGTGTCACAGGTCTTTAGGTGGCGTAAGAGGAGCTTTTTGGGAAGGGGCCAAGTGGTTCCCAGTTTAAGGATACCCACTCGCCCTTGAAGCCCTAAGATATTCACTGCATCTAAGGCGTAATTCCACGCGCAACCTGACCCGATGATCAAGAGTTCAGGGGCCTCTGGCCCTTGATAAGTATTAAAGGGTGAAGTCTCAAAAAAGCTTTGGGCCTTGTTAAGCTTCTTGTGTCTTGCCTCGTGTTTTGGAACAATAGGAAAGGTGTGAAAGGAAACACTTGTGTTAAAATGGGGACTGACCTTGAAATCGGGCAGATCCCCTATTACAACATCGGATCTGGAATGGGACAGCCGCGATACGCTTCGTACCATCACAACATTTTGGATGGCCTCAGAAAGATCAAAGGCCCATCGGGTCATGTCTAGGGCCTCTTGAGGTGTAGACGGCTCCAGCAAAGGGATATCTGACAAGGGCGCAAAGGCCCTAGCATCTTCTTCATTGGTGCTGGAAATCCCTCCAGGATCATCGCATGAGACCAGAACTAGCCCCCCCTTGGTACCGGAAAGGGTCAGGTTGGTCAAGAAATCAGAAACCACATTGACGCCATTTTGCTTCATGCTGGAAATGGCCCTGCACCCCGCAAATGAGGCAGCAGTTGCCGCTTCTAGGGCGACCTTTTCGTTAGCAGACCATTCCACGTAAATGGGAAGATCCTGGGCGGCCCTTGCAAGTGTCTCAATGATTTCTGATGAAGGATTACCCGGATATCCTGCGCAAAAGACAACACCTGCCTCCAGTGCCCCGCGGGCAATGGCCTCATTGGCCTGAAGCAGGACCCTGACACCACCGCACCTTTGACTTATACTATCCATTATCCCTCTCTTCGTTGGCTTGTTGCGCCCTAAGCCTCTTGTTGTTGGCAGCATCTTTCAAATGCTCTAGGTTGGCCTTTGGTATTTGTTTTTGCTCCAAGGCTCCATTTCCCAGTACCCTTTCAAACAAATCCATCCCTCTTTTGGTCCTCACCACCACCGTATTCCACCCTTCTTCACCTTCCAATGTGCCTACAGATATGTCGGCAAACTCTGCGGTCATGTCTTCACATAGCTTACAGCCTTCCTGTACCATTTCTCTTAACTCGGACAAGGGGTACTCCTTTCTTTCCCCTTCCATTTCCAAGACAAATACCTCAGATGGTGGAGGGGGGATATCAAACCTTTTTGGTTTCCCCGAAATACCTTTGGCTTTTAAGTACTCCCGCAAGGACCTGTAATCTAAGGCCCATGTGCAAAAAAGACCTAATCTGAACGCAACATGTTCAGCCCTTTCTTTACCGTCTGGTTCAGAGGCTTCCATCCTGGCTAAGGCCTCCATTTGACAGGGTAATCCCACGAAGGCCAATTTTCCTTTGCCTTGGTTCAGCGCCACATTTAGTTGTTCCAGTGCTCCGGAAGCAGTGTAGCGGGACCCAGAACATCGCACAATTGCCTCCCTGTCCCCGCATAGTACGCCCCTTGGGGCCAGGCCATTGCCCTTATCTGTCAGAACTGCAGAATCGATAAGACCTAATTCCAATGCATGCACGAGCAGTGCAGTAATCACCCCGCCATACTGAGCCCTTTGCCGTATTTCAGGGTCAGTGGATCTGGCAGCGATCACTTTAAGGTATGGTCCTATTGGATCCTTCCCCTGCGGTTCACCGTGGATAAGCCCATAGAGAGACTCTTTGTCATATGGAATCCTAGGGCAGATCTGAACACATCGCCAGGTCTCGGCATTGCACCTATCGGTCACCACCACTTGCCCGTCGTAATAACTGAAATAGGGGCATAGCCCCACACAAGCACCACATTTGACACAGATTCCTTTTTTAATCACCTCTGAGATCAATCTCCATTGTCCCTGCGATTGCCCTTTTTCAGTGGACATCCTTTTTTCTCCCCTTAAATCTCATTTTATATGCCCACCAATCCCTGCTCCATAGTTATGACCTTCCCATATATTCATTTCTTTGCGAAGACAACAGGATCGGCAAGGCCTTACTTTCCCGAGGTGATAACTTGTAACGTAACAACAAGAGGTCGGTCAAGGTGAAAAAAGGCGGTAAGGACTTGAGTATATGAAAAAAACCCAAGCTTGAGCACTAATTTATCCAAGCTTGGGTTAGGCTCCGTAATTGACAAGGGCACTTAGGCATCGTTTGTGGGCGTGTTCATTTCCTTCTTGTAAATCCTATAATAATGAAATACCTTTCTTACATAGTATCGAGTAGCCCTAATAGGGGGTACTCCTCGGTACCTCCTCACCTTAGTACTACCTGCATTATAAGCTGCCAAGGCAAGCTTGACATCTCCCCCGAATCTCTTAAGAAGCCGCTTGAAATACCTGACCCCAGCCTCCACATTATCCTCTGGATCAAACACCTCAGTTACACCGAGTTCTTGGGCAGTTTTGGGCATCAACTGCATGAGGCCTTTTGCCCCTTTCTTTGACACCGCCCTTGGATCATAGCCCGACTCTGCCATAATAATGGCCTTAATCAAGGCCGGGTCCACGTTGTGACGGCTTGCCACTTGTTCAATAATACTATGGAGCTTATCCTTGACGCGGCCCTTCTCTTGAGCCATCTGCTCGGGCTGAGCCTCCGTCTTCTGGTTGTCATTTGATACGACTGGCTCAGATTCCTTTTGCTCCACCACAAGGCTTTCTGATACTTGCAACAAGGAGGGTACCTCTTGCCTCTGGACAACCAATTGCAATGATTCTTCAGTGATTGATCTGGCGGGCCACGCAAGTGCTATGATTATGAAGCAGGCAATAAGATAGGAGCGCAAAAGCGCCCATAAATGTGGCTTATCTCCAAGACCTCCGTCCATTTTTTCACCCCTCAAACTCCTTATATTTGGTATTTTAGTCATTTCAATCGCTTTGTCAATATGGCCTTGTGTGCATTTCGGCTTATACTGGAAATAGCAGGCTCTGTGCCAAAAGAGCATATAAATAAAGCAATCTAAGTTGTTGATAATGAAGCAGTTTTTATCTTTACTGTTTTGGCAGTGAAAAAATTGGTAAAAAGTTTCTAATTTTTTGTGTAATTTCTTACCAAGTGGGTAATTTGTTGCCACCTTCCTCAAAATGAAACTTTTGGCATTGGAAGCGGTCAGCCAGCTTATCGCATCCTACCCTCCTAAGGGGATAGATATTGACTTTTAGGCGCAACTCGCTTAATGGGAAAATCTTTAAGGAGGAAAATGAGATATGATGCAAGAAATACAACAGGCCAGGGAGTTTCTTGCCTCCAGATTCAAGAAGGCCCCCTCCGTCGGCCTTATCGCAGGGACCGGACTGGGGGCAATTACGGAAAGGGTTTCCATTGATGTGCGCATACCCTATGAGGAAATCCCCAATTTCCCCACCTCCACTACCGAAGGCCATAAAGGTACCTTGGCATTTGGCACCATCGGCCAGACGACCATTGTGGCCCTGGAAGGGAGGTTCCATCTTTATGAGGGATATGTGGCACAAGACATTGCGTTTCCTGTGCGGGTCATGGCCTTATTGGGAGTTCGACATCTTATCATCTGTAGTGCCGCAGGAGGATTGAACCCTAGGTTTCATTCTGGAGATCTGATGGTCGTCCTGGATCACATCAACTTAACTGGTACAAACCCTCTAATAGGCCCTAACCTGGATGAATTCGGCCCTCGCTTCCCTGACATGACACAGACCTACGACCCGCAAATGATTAAGATCGTTAAACAAGAGGCATTGAGACAGGGGATCTCACTCAAAGAAGGGGTGTACGTGGGCATACCCGGCCCAAGCCTGGAAACACCTGCCGAAACCCGGTTTCTGAGAATGATAGGTGCAGATGCTGTGGGTATGTCCACAGTACCTGAGGTCATTGCAGCTGTCCATTGCGGCATTAAGGTCATGGCCATCGCTGTTATCACAAACGTGAATCTCCCTGATTGCATGGCCAAAACAGATATTAAGGATGTGATTGCCGCTGCGGAAAAGGCAAGCCCTACCTTGGCCTTACTGTGTGAATCAGTCATCAAGAGAATCAAAAAACGGAGGGCATAAAGTGGGTGAGTCAGTTGATCTTTGTGTGCATAATGCGACTATCCTTACAATGAACCCTAAGGATCCAGTTGTTGAAAACGGCTATCTGTGTGTCAAGGGTGAGACTATTCATAACCTGGGAAAAGGTAACCCGGGGGCCTACGAGGCAGCCAAGTCCATAGACGCCCAAGGTGGATTGGTGTTGCCTGGACTTATCAATGGCCATACCCATGCGCCCATGACTCTTTTCCGCGGGCTGGCAGACGACCTCCCTCTTATGGACTGGCTGAACCACTATATCTTTCCTGTGGAGAGAAATATGGACGCTGACTTTGTGAAAGTAGGAAGCCTGCTTGCATGCGCAGAAATGATCCTTTCTGGAACCACCACTTTTTGTGATATGTACTTGTTCGAAGAGCAAGTGGCAGAGGCTGCTAAGGATGCTGGAATGCGATGCCTGGTGGGAGAGGTGCTCTACGACTTTCCCTCTCCAAACTATGGAACCCTGGAAAACGGATTCAAATATACAGAGGCCATGATCCAGAGGTGGGCCCATGACCCTCTCGTGTCAGTGGCAGTAGAGCCCCACTCCCTTTTTACATGTAGCCCTGATTTGCTAAGGACCGCTGATGCCCTGGCTCGCAAATACCAAGTACCGCTTATCCTCCATCTGGCCGAGACACGGGAGGAAGTAAAGCAAGTTCAGGAAAGATACGGCAAATCTCCGGTTGAGCACTTAAACGAATTGGGCCTGCTCCATAACAATTTGATTGCAGACCATTGTGTGCATCTAAGCCCTAGGGATTTGGATATGCTTGCTGAAAGAGGGGTAAGGGTTGTGCATAATCCGGAAAGCAACATGAAATTGGCCTCTGGCATTGCCCCTGTTCCAGCCATGTTAAAGAAAGGAATCACCGTAGGGCTTGGCACAGATGGGTGCGCCTCCAATAATAACCTGGACTTATTTGCGGAAATGGACAGTACAGCAAAATTGCACAAAGTGAATTCCATGGACCCAACAGTCATGGATGCCGCTCGTGTACTGAAGATGACCACCATCGAAGGAGCCAAAGCCCTGGGAATGGAGGAGCAGATTGGATCGCTGGAGTCAGGGAAGAAGGCGGATTTCATAGTGTTGGATCTGGATAGCCCCCATCTTATCCCCATGTATAACCCTTATTCCCATATCGTCTATTCTGCCCGCGGCAATGACGTACGCCATAGCGTGATCAACGGCAAGTTGGTTATGGAAGATCGTCGGCTCCTTACCCTTGATCTTGAAGAGATACTGGCCAAGGCAAAGGAAAAAGCGGCACTGGTGAAGAAGTGGGTGGGCATGAGCTGAGGTGGATTCTGTCTTCCTCTAAGGTTTTCGTCCAGAAGAATCAGATAAAAAACTTGAAGGCAAATGCATGGCTATTCATCCGCAATTTATCGCACTTGGAAGTAGACTTTTGGGCGTGCCCGAGGTCTTGACACTGGGCGTAAAGCCTAATTTTTTTGACTACTCTGAGTATGAAAGAAAACTTATTCTTGACTCAAAAATCGTTCTTTTCCCTACCCTCAATTACGCCCAATTCCTTACAACAATGGGGAAAAAGATCTTCCCGAGCCTTGAGACGTATCTCTATGCGGATGAAAAGATCAAACAGACCACTCTTTTCTACATGCTGAGCATCCCTCACCCAAGAACCAAACTTTACTATCATCTCCACCACCACTGTATCCTGGAGGATTTTTCCTTTCCTTTTGTGGCCAAACTCCCCAGGTGCTCGGCCCGAGGAAAGGGTGTGTTTAAGATTGATAATGAAGAGGCCCTTCAGGCCTATCTATCTCTGACAAACGTGGCCTACATTCAAGAATACCTTCCCCACGACAGAGATCTAAGGGTGGTGCTCATCAACTACCGTCCCATATTGGCCTACTGGAGGATAGCCAAGAAAGGTCAGTTCAAAACCAACCTGTCCCAGGGAGGACGCATCGATTTTAAGGACATACCCAAGGAGGCCGTTAATTTGGCCGGGCAGGCGGCAATAAAGTGCCGCTTCAATGATGTGGGGCTTGACCTTATCCGCTCCAAAGGCAAATGGTATGTGATTGAAGCCAATATGAAGTATGGAAGAAAGGGTCTGAAATTGAAAGGGCTGGATATCAAAGATATCCTACGCAAGATGCTTTTAACAGGCGAGCTGTTACAGTAATGGGCAAGAAATCAAAAATCTTCTTAGTGTTTCTCATAATAGCAGTTGCCGTGCCAGCCATCCTTTTTGGTACCCTTTATGTGATGGTCACCAGGGATGCGGCCAATAGGATCCAGAAAGGAATTATCCTCCAGGTCATAAATTCAGAAAGTCCGGTGTACTATGACGATGGAAAGACACCCATAGGCGTTTTTTTCGAAAAGACACACCGCCGCTATGTACCATACAGGGAAATACCCAAAGTCTTTGTCAAGGCCCTGGTTGCAGCAGAAGACAAGAACTTTTTCCATCACCATGGGGTGGATTTCAAGGCCATAGTCCGTGCCCTTCTAGTAAACCTGAAGGCAGGGAAAGTGGTCCAGGGTGGAAGCACCCTAACCCAGCAAACCGCAAAGAACATATTCAAGCGGCAAAAAAGGTCATTGATGGCCAAGCTGAAAGAACTCATTCAGGCCTTTTTGCTAGAGCGCACCTATAGCAAGGAAGAAATCCTTGAAATGTATATCAACCAATTTTTTGTGGCAGGCTTTGGAAAGGGACTAGGTATTGCCGCAAAATATTTTTTTGACAAGGAAGTTAAAGACCTGAATCTGGTGGAATCGGCCTTTATAGCAGGTTCTGTTCAGGCGCCCAACCGCTACAACCCCTTTATAAAAAAGACAGAGGCCGAAAAGAGGAAGGCCCGTGAGCTTGCCAAACAGCGCAAAGACTATGTCCTCAAAAACATGTTGAAGCTACACTTTATCACTCAAGAGCAATACGAGCAGGCAAAAGATGAGCCAGTACCTTTTAGAAAAGGAAAAATCAGTTATAGATTGAACGTCATACTGGACTACATCAGAGACCAACTGGATTCGGATTACTTCAGAACAGTGCTGCGGGATCAAGGAATTGATAATATTGCCACTTCCGGCATAAGAATATACACGTCGGTTAACAAAGAGATTCAGGAAGCGGCTCTGAACAGCCTCCGTTGCCGCCTGCCTTACCTGGATGTATTGCTCAACGGCTATAGGAAAGAGTACAAAGCCAACAAGGACCAACAAGACGCCCAGGATCTTCGTAAGCTTGGCCGTGCCGTACCCTTTCTGGCCCGCATTACACACATGGATCCTAATAACGAAACAGCATGTCTGGTGGTCACATGGAAAAACGGGGGCGGTGTGATTGGATATGATGGGGTGAGATCCATGGCCGAGGCCTGGCTTAAGTGGAAAGCCGGTGTGTGGGCTCGATTGGATGACAAGACCCTCCGCTCCTTTCTAAGACAATTTCATGAAGGCGATCTGGTGTGGGTCCAGTTCCTACAAAAGGCAGAGGGCGCATCAGAAAGGCAATTGGCCCTTACGGTACGCCCCCTTCTCAATGGAGGCATTGTGGTCTTGCATGACGGCATGATCAAGGCCATGGTAGGAGGTTTTTTTAATCGTTTTTTTAACCGAGCGGTGGATGCCAAACGCCAGCTTGGTTCCATATTCAAGCCCATCGTCTATACTGCCGCCCTTCAACTGAAATGGAGTAACCTGGACGCCCTCCCAAATCGAAGAGATCTTTATGAATTTGAAGGTACCATGTATTTTCCGCGCCCGGATCATCCCCCGAAGAGCCAGAAGGTCTCCATGGCATGGGCAGGGGTTAAATCGGAAAACCTTGCCACTGTGTGGCTCCTTTACCACCTAACGGATCATCTTAACCTCGCAGAGTTCCGCCATGTGGTTGATCTCTTGGGCCTAGGCAGAAAAGAGAATGAGTCCTATCTGGACTACAAGAGGCGTGTGCGGGATCGTTACGGGATTGTGGTAAACAAGAATGCCTTGATGCAGGCCGCCTTTGAAGAGGCCAAAGAGCAAATACGGGCAGATCTTATCTTTAGTGGATACGAACAGGTTATACCGACCATAGAACGCCTCCACTACCGCATTGACCCAGAAGACATCCCGCCTGACTATGCCCAACACACCCCCCTTGCAAGATTCAGTTTTGAGCGGCTGAGGCGTCTGGACCGAAAAATGAGAGAGGCCTTTGGCAGGCTCCGCTTTCTGCTTGATGAAGAGGTGGGGACCAAGCCCAACTTTCAGCTACTTCAGGAAATAGATAAGGAGTTACGGGGATTCTATCAATCTTTACAAAGTGGGACACAGGACAAAATAGTGTATTACGGAGAGGACTACCATCCGGAAAATACATATGACCTGCCCTTAAGACTTGATTGGGTGGTTGATCATTATAGGGACCTTGATCTGGGCAAGGTCTGGATCGACGGCCTGATCCCGTCCGAGATCATAACCGCCTTGGACAAAGCCATAATGCAAAACTACAAGGAACTCCTTGGTCACAAGCGCTATGATCTTGAAGTGTTATGGAGGATTCGTGATTTCAAAACCCTTGTGAATCTCTCTTATGTGGTGTACCTTGCCAAACGCCTAGGGATCTCAACACAATTGGATAAAGTACTTTCCTTTCCGTTGGGCCCTAACTCCATCAGTATAATGGAGGCCGCTTTGGCCTATCAGAGTATCATGTGCGGAAAGAGTTATCCCCTTGATGACCTCTCAGGCCCAGGCGGGGTGCCTATTATCACAAGGATAGAGGACAGAAACGGAGAGGTGTTGTGGGAATACCATCCCCAATCTGTCCATATACTCAGCAGTCGTGAATCAGTGCTGGTAAAAGACATCCTAAGGAAGGTGGTCCTTCACGGAACAGGTCGCAGGGCCAAAGGTGCGGTTCAGTTGGCACTCAGGACCGGGGATGTAGTGCTGAGGATTCCTGTACCGGCCTTTGGCAAGACAGGAACGGCCAATCGCTTTACCAATTCTAGCTTTGCAGGATTTATCCCCAGCCTTGATCCCTCTGGCCCTAAATGGGACAGTTCCAAAGGATTTGTGATTGCAACCTATGTAGGCTATGATGATAATAAACCCATGAAATCCACTCACACAACTATTTACGGGGCCTCAGGGGCATTACCACTTTGGATCGATACTGCCAACGGTATCGTCAACAGCCCGGCCTATACCCATACCATTCAGCTTGCAGATCTTGCTTTCGAATCCCTGAAGGATGATCTGAGCACTGAGCCCTTGTATACCCAAATTGGGGTCTCACCAGTCACAGGACTTCCCCTGCCGCCAGAAGAGCAGGCCCTTTATGGAACTGATCAGACCCCAAAGGTCCTATCTGATGCGGAAATGGAAGGAGACAAGCTCATTTTGAAACAGCTTTTTGAACCCATTGGAGGAACTGTTCAATGAAAAGAGGTTTTGTCTTGTTATTAATCCCATGCATCTTGACGTTGGCCGGGTGTCTGCCCTCCTTCCAACGCCCTGCGCCTCCCTTGGAGGCCAAAAAGGCCCTGCTTCCCCCTGTGGATGAAAGCCTGGTAAAAGAAAGGGTGCGGCACCTGAAGGAGCTTATGGAGAGGAAAGATCTTACGCCCCCAGAGACACGCATCTTTAATGATTTGCTGAACACCTACCAAAGCATGACTCATACTCCATCGGCTCTTGGAGAACGTGAATATTATCGCACCACCATTCGAAGGCTCTTTCAATCCCTGAGTTCGCTGGAAGACCTTTATGTTTCTCAAAGGCCTCCTCTGGGAAAAGAAGAGGCATCTGTGGTAAGGCTCTTTAGCGAGAAAACACACGAGGTATTGGATGCCTATCTTTCGGGAAACTACAAGGCCGTTATAGACAAGTGCATTGACCTCAAGGATACCTTTGGCCCTTATGCCTTGACTCCAGAAGTGGGGTTGGTATTTGCCCTATCTCTTGCTGAACAGGGGATGGTGAAAGATGCAATCGCCATTGGTGAGCAAATTGCCAATAGGCTACAGACCAGGCCTGATCTGATGGCCTTGCGATCACACCTTGTCAAATGGCATCTGGATCTGGGGGACAAGGACGGGGCGGTCCGCAATTATGAAAAACTCACGGATCTGCTGGACGAAAAGCGAATGGCCGCACAAGGCCTTGCTGCGGTGATTGGACAAAGGGGAGCAGCTAAAGAGAAAGAAGGCGAACAGAAAGGTCAGCCGATTGCTCCGGCAAAGCCTTCTGTCAGTGAGCCTGTCCAAGCCGCAGGCGTGCCGCCCCTAGAGGAATTCCTCACCCAAATTCGTCAGCTCATGGCTGAGAGGAAATTTGAGCTAGCCAGAGACCTAATAAAGAAAAGAAGACACCGCACCATATCCCAAAAGGAGTTGGCCAGACTTGAAGAGACATTGAAAGAAGTGGATCAACAGGAAGATCTTTTCTTGCAGCAACGCATATCCGAGCTATCCATACAAAGTAAGAGCTTGAAGGAGGCTGAAGCCCTGATCGAAAAAGAGCACTATGACGAAGCCCTCACCAAGCTAGACAGAACCTTTGCTGAACACGGTGAAAATGCCGAGGTCTCAGCCCTTCGGGACAAGGCCATTGAAGGAATTATCAACCGAGAAAGGAACAAGGCCGCAAAACTCTTTCTTGCAGCAAAGAACAGCCCGGACCCTGTCAAAAAGGAACGCTATCTCCGATCATGCCTGGAAATACTTAAAGCATTAGTTGACAAATATCCTTCATCTCCTTTAATTTTAAAGGTAAAAGATCATATACAAAGGGTAACGGAAGAGCTGGAAAAACTGGGATAAGTGTTAGGGGTCCCATGGCATCCACCAAGGATCTTGAAAAGGTGCAGGTGGTCGGTCTTGGCCAGGCGTGCGTGGACTATTTGGGTCGTGCCCCTTGTTATCCTCCGGAAAATGGAAAGGTGGAATTATTGGATCTCAGGATGCAGTGTGGTGGGCCTGCCTCCACTGCCCTTGTCACACTAGCCAGGTTTGGGGTTCACACGTCTTTTCTGGGGTCTATATCCGATGACTATTTTGGTAACAAAATTGTCCAAAACCTGAAAGACCAGGGGGTGGACATATCGTTTCTAAAAGTGACTCCAGGCCTTACATCACAATTTGCGTTTATTGCCATTTCCAAGGAGGGGCAGCGCACCATCTTCTGGCACAGGGGCAGCGCCCCACCTATCTCTGCAAGTGAGGTGGATCTCAGCCCTTTTGTTAACGCCAAAATCCTCCACATTGATGGTCTTATGGTAGAGGCATGCATTGAGGCATCCCGACAGGCCAAGATGCGGGGAATCACTGTGGTGATGGACGCCGGGACCATGAGGGAAGGCAGCAAAGAGCTTGTCTCTCTCGTGGATGTCCTTATTGCGTCAGAGACCTTTGCAAAACCCTTGGTTGGAGAGGGAGCGGATCCCAAGACCGTGTTGAAGGTGCTGAGAGACCTTGGGCCACGCCATGTGGTCATTACCTTGGGACACAAAGGGAGTGTAGGGCTGAATGATGATGGCTTATATGAGCAGCCTGCCTTTAGGGTAAACGCAGTGGACACCACGGGTGCAGGGGATGTTTACCATGGGGCATACATCTATGCCCTACTTCAGGGAGAGACCATGGCCAATTGCATGCGCTTTGCCTCTGCAGCGGCTGCCTTAAAATGTAAGCAGATTGGTGCGCAAACAGGCATCCCAACCCTGGAACAGGTCAAAGAACTCATAGAGCACCAGTGAACATCCACCGCCTATTCTCCTTCTCCCAGTCCAATCGGAGCAATCTAACCCACATTCAATACCTCTTTAACCCCCTTAGGAACCCTATCGCCGAATTGCTTGAAATTCTCAACAAACTCATAAGCCAGCCTTTTGGCCCGCTCTTCATATTCCTTTGGATCAGACGCAGATACACGGGGATTGAGGATCTCGGAGGGGACATCTTTGCAGGCCCTGGGAATCATGAAACCAAACAGAGGATCCTGGTCAAATTCTCCTTTATCCAGATCTCCACTCAGAATTCCCCTTATTAAAGCCCGTGAGTAGGCGATCTTAATCCGTGCCGCCTCACCATAGGGCCTTCCAGACCAACCGGTGTTGAGAAGCCAGCATGTGGGTCGGTGGGTCTTTATCTTTTTCATAAATAGATTTGCGTAAACTTCGGGCCTCAATGCCATAAAGGGCGCCCCAAAGCACGTGCTAAAGGTGGCTTGGGGCTCTTTTATACCCATTTCCGTGCCTGCTACCTTAGCCGTATACCCACTCAGGAAGTGATATACTGCTTGCTCGTCCGTAAGTTTTGCTACAGGTGGCATCACCCCAAAGGCATCACAGGTGAGCATGATGATATTGGAAGGATGGCCGCACACGCCCTCTCGAATTGCCCCTGGAATATGGGGAATCGGATATGCAGCCCGGGTATTTTCTGTGAGGGAATTATCGTTCAGATCAATGCGTCTGGAATTTTGATCCAGGGTCACGTTTTCCAAGATGGTCCCGAAGCGTCTCGTGCATTCGTAGATGTCAGGTTCGGCTTCTTTGGAAAGACGAATGACCTTGGCATAACAGCCCCCTTCAAAGTTAAATATCCCTTTTTCACTCCAGCCATGTTCATCGTCGCTGATCAAGTACCTTTCCGGATCTGCTGAAAGCGTTGTCTTCCCTGTTCCCGAAAGGCCGAAAAAAAGTGCTGCATCACCCTTTTTTCCCACATTTGCCGAACAGTGCATAGAGAGTACCGATTCCTGGGGATATACGTAATTGAGCATGGTAAAAACCGACTTCTTGATTTCTCCGGCATAGCTTGTGCCACCAATCAGAACAAGATTCTTTCCCAAGTGAATCAGGATAAAGGCCTCTGACCGGATGTCGTCCAATTCAGGGATGGCATAAAATCTTGGCACATTAATAATGGTGAATTGAGGAATATGTTGATCCGCTTCCTCTTTTTCCCTCATCTGGATAAACATATTCCTTGCAAAGAGGTTGTGCCAGGCCGTTTCTGTGATTACCCTTATCGGTATACGATACTCTGGATCAGCGCCAGCATAACAGTCTTGGATAAAGATGTCCTTATTTTGGAGATAGGCCAAAAGACGGTAGAAAAGATTGGTAAAGCGAGACTCCTCAATCCCCTGGTTGACAGGTCCCCACCAGACCTTCTCCTCACTGGTGGGCTCCCGCACAATAAACCGGTCGTTAGGGGACCGTCCCACATGATGACCGGTTCTAACCACTACTGGGCCTAGATGGGCTAGGTGGCCTTCCCTTCGTCTAATGATTTCTTCGTACAGCATGGGGGTAGAGGCATTCCAATAGACAGCTCCGAGATTCCTGAACCCCATGGACTCCAGCTCGGGCCTTACGTTTTTGTAGTTATACATGTGATGCCCTCCTTACAAGTACTCTCTTTTTCATCTCCTCATAGCAATACACCATTAGTGGTTCAAGATTGACCACGTCGGCCCTGTTGTACTCCACCAGACGGGCCAGGGCGCTTTCATCCCCCCACTGGTATGCCTTCCACAACAACACCGCATCATATCCGCTCATCTCTGCGATTTCCGGGGGCCGAATTATCCCCAGTTCTTTTTCAATCTTTTTGAGGCTTCCTCGGTAACCAATTCTCTTCAACAAAAACCGTAGATCAATATGCCCAGCAGGAAACGATATGTGTCTGAACCATTTCCGAATGAATGGGAGATCAAACGTGCTCCCATTAAAGGTAATGATGAGGTCGTACTGGCAGATAGCAGATTCAAATTGGTCTAAGTTTTTCCCGTTTATAAAGGTTTGGACGGACCGGCCGTCATAAATCCCAATGAGGGTTATCTCATTGACCCCCTGATATCCGCCGCTGGTTTCAATATCCAGGTAAACCGCCCTATCCCGAAATGCCTCAAATACCCTCCACATATCTTCTGAGGACAGGCGTTCCTTGAAGAATCGAATGTCATGGATATGCTTTTTAGACTCGGTCAGTTCCTTACAAATAAACCTATCTCGGGCAGGGGAGAAAACAACTCCTTGGTGATTCAGGAAATGATCCCATGTTTCAATGCCTTGCTGCCATATCCTTCTTTCGGTCTTTGTCCCCACTCCCATGATATGCACAAATGTCCGTTCCAGCAAGGCATTTATCCCCATAAGCATTTTTTAAGCCGTATCTTCATATTATCAACAGAAAGGACCACTGAGCAAGCTCCTTCTTTGCCAAAGGGTTTGTGCTCAAAATAGTAGTCCCCCTATTTGAAATATTCAGTTTCTAAGCGCCTGAATGAATTCAACTCACCTTTGATAATTGAAGCCTATATTTGGCAGTGGGAAAATTTACCAAGCTTTTGTGTTGCTGCATGAGCGGTTTTATGTTTTAATAATTACTGTCCATCCATAAATCAAAGACTCCCAGCCTGCCCGACAGTCAGGCAGGCTGGATGAAGCGATCAGCAATGATACAGGAGGGTCCGTTAATATGAAACGAGGTCAATTGATTTGCTTAGTTGTAGCACTTTTGTTTGTATCATTTGTATTGAGCTCCCAGAGTGTTCTTGCCGCTGAATCATCACCTCTTCAAGTGGCAGAGGCCTCCATTTGCGTTGATGTGGTGGACCTCCAATGCCAAGGAGGTGATACAACCTTTTCATCCCATCTTGGAAAGCTTTATTGCTTTACCAGAATCATTGGAGCCCAAAGCCCAACCCAAATCTTCCATGTATGGTATTATAAGGATAAAGAACGCGCGCGAGTACCCCTACAGGTCAACTCTCCCAATTGGCGAACTTACAGCTCAAAACTCATACAATCCCACGAAATCGGGCAGTGGCGCGTAGAGGTCCTGGGCCCTGATAATAAGCTCATCAAATCTATATACTTCCAAGTAGTGCCTTAATATTTTCTCCCCAGACCATAGGCTATTGTTAGGCCCCAAATGGTCCCTTTTTTGCATAAATTTTTTCCATGAGAAACAGGGCAAAAGCAAGAGTTTTGCAAAGGAAACCATTAAAGAGAAAGAAGGTGATGTGTGCCCATGAGTTCTAGAGGCCGATTGACCTTAAAGCTGAGTAATAAGGACCTTGAGTTCTTGGTTGAATCTGCCTCTCCAGGGGTGACCGACAAGGCCCGACTCAAGCAAATTATTAATGAAGATGAAGACTTTCGAAACACCTTTGTTTCTGACGAAAGGGTATTCAACCGGGTAATGGACGATAAAGAGATCTTTTTGAAGATCTCCCCCGCCCTCTTTTTCGAGATCCTGCTCCGAAAGGCGGCCAAGGATCTTGAAGTGGCCAAATACACTCTTGAGAAGTCAGGAACTGCAAAGATCCCGGTTTTTGACACACAGGAAGTGGTGGAGCTCCTTTCCAATGAGTCCCTTGTTTCGTATTTGGCTGATATGCTTTCCTCGTTCACCAAGATCAAGAGTTACGCCCTTTCTTTTAAGGCTAAACCTGGTGTTTGGCGCAAAATAACCTTCAGTGACCTGGATATCCATACGCTTATGAGCTTTTCGGATGCCGTAAGTGAGGCACATAAGCTCAGCTTCTACAAAAGGATCGCAGACATCTGTCTGTTCGTCCTCGGAATATTCCCTGAATACGCAGAACGGGAGTATCGATATCCATTTTCAGGCCAACTGAGGCCACAAATAAGGGGAAAATTCAGGATAAGTCCTGAACAGTATGAAGAGGAGGGTCGGAAGTTTTACAAACTTGCAGCAGAACATGAAGAAGGTAAAAATCCCACCCTGGCAGATGTGTTCTGGGCGCTACATGGAAGCTTCCATGTAGCCACAAAACCCTTGAACATTATCTCGGAACGCTATCTCCATTACAAGAAGGAGCAGGTGTTCACCTCATAAGAATTCTATGGAAAGGCAATCCGAGAGCCATTGTTGTGCAACAACGCCCGGACACCTTTTCGCAGATCCTCGAATTGGACCTTTGGGTGGACCTCAAAGATCTTGAGATCCACCTCGCCCCAGTAAGGCCGGAGGTAAGTATAGTCCACTTTTCCTTGACCCGGAGCCAGGTGGTCCTCAAGCCCATGGACATCATGGATGTGAAGTCCCACCATCTGGCGCCCGAAATGACTCAACAGTTCTGCTTCTTTTGTAATTCCCAGATTCTCTTGGACCCTTGCATGTCCCACATCATGCCAATAAAGAACAGGACCGCCCCTGAATTTCTCAAGTATAACCCCTATCTCTTCCAGATTAGGGATCTCGTGGATATAATAGCGATTCTCAATACCCAGCAGTATTCCTAGTCTGTCCGCTTCTTTTGCAAGAACATCTAGGCTCAATAGCACTGATTCCAGGTGCTTGGCCGCTATTGACTTACGTGATAACTTCAGGCTATCCACCAGTTGTCTAAGATCACGAGACCTCGTTTCGCGCTCCTTATATAGTCTTGCCAACTCACCAAATGGGTTGGGCATGTCAACCCTGCCCAAATGAAGCACCACGGCTTGAGCCCCAACCTCATGGGCTATCCGTAAGGTTTCCAAACTGTATCGCACCGCCCTTTTTCTTTCATCTTTATCCACGGAAGAAAGCAAAAAAAGATCTCCGCTCCCCTTTTCAATTCCTTCGGGTTTAGGAAAAAAATTATGGATACTCAATACATGGATCTCATGCTGCTTCAGCATAGGGATAATTACACGCATATCGTTCCGTGATATGCGGTATTCAAGCTCTACTCCATTGAGGCCCAGATTGCGGACGTCACGGGCTAGATCCCTTAGATCTCTCTTATTTCCGTGCCACCAGCAGGTGGATATGCCAAAAGAGTGCTCCCCCAAGGTATATCCTCTAAACATCGGAAGGGCCACGTGAGGTTCCGTGTGCCTTAAGCTCTCTTAAAACATTCATCACAATGCAGGAACTTACCTCCCTCCTAGCCCAGCTTTTCCACCAAGCGAGAAGAACCGACCCTGCCAATTGTCCCAAGAAAAACGCTCCTACTACAAAAGGGAAGGTATTAATTCTCCAGCCCAGACCGGTGAAGATCCGGAGGCCAATGACAAATGGAACCGGGATATGGATGGCCAGGAACCATTGTTGGGAGAGCTTTTTTACATTTGCTCGCCAATACCCAAAGGGTAGGTTAATTATGAACACCAATATTGCAAGCGTCCAGATATTCATCTCCATCCCATCTAGCTCATTCTCGATTTTTTACCCTGTTTGATAGTACCTTTATAATCCTAAACCTCAATAGGGTCAAAGGTTTCTCCTCTTTTTACTTGCACAATGCGGATAATCTCTTTATTTGTAGTAGCTCCAAGCTCTACATTTTGCCTAATCTCAAATAAGGAGGGACAGTGGCATGTTGAAGATTGGTTTTGTTGGATGGAGAGGGATGGTAGGGTCCGTACTCATGGGACGAATGAAGGAAGAAGGCGACTTCAAGGAC
>Ga0164311_10000203_pt1 | contig 23974 bp, 23 predicted proteins | sample GuaBasSedimGuay2_FD_121796 | JGI IMG/M metagenome (GOLD analysis project Ga0164311, IMG submission 121796) | Subseafloor sediment microbial communities from Guaymas Basin, Gulf of California, Mexico - Guay2, Core 4569-9, 9-12 cm | ecosystem: Environmental > Aquatic > Marine > Hydrothermal vents... | reverse complement strand
ATTTATGACAAACAGTATAGAGAAGAGTTATCATTCACTACAATAAGCATTAATAAATCCAACGACTTAGGAGCCTATATGAAAAAAGATTTCTTAAATATCGCAGAGCACTCCGGAGAAGAGCTGCTTTCTTTGCTAAATATTGCACTCAATCTGAAGAAGGATTGGCAAAATGGGGGGAATAAACCCATTTTAAAAGGCAAAGTCCTAGCAATGGTTTTTCAAAAACCAAGCTTGCGAACACGGGTAAGTTTTGATATGGCAATGCGCCACCTGGGTGGTGATGCCATTTATCTCTCACCATCCGAGATTGGGCTTGGTAAACGTGAATCAATAGCGGATGTTGCTCGCGTCCTTTCCGGTTATGTTGAAGGCATCATGGCCCGAGTATTTAAACATACACACATCTTGGAACTAGCAAAATGGGCATCAGTCCCTGTCATCAATGGCTTGAGCGATTTCAACCACCCCTGCCAGGCACTCGCTGACGCACTCACGATCTATGAACATTTCGGCAAACTCAAAGGCTTAAATGTCTGTTATGTAGGCGATGGTAACAACGTGGCTGTTTCATTAATGCATGTTTGCTCAAAGCTGGGTACAAACTTCATCATAGCCAACCCTGAAGGTTATGATATGCCGCAGGCTTCAGTGAATGCAGCAAAAATCTTTGCAACTGCCAGTGGTTCTAAATTAACATTCCTGCGCGACCCTCACGATGCAGTAAAAAATGTTGATGTAATCTATACAGACACCTGGACAAGCATGGGACAAGAAGAAGAAGCTAAAAAACGCGAGATGGTCTTTTTCGCCTACCAAGTTAACAATAAATTGGTATCTGAAGCAAACGAGCACGTTATCGTTATGCACTGCCTTCCCGCACATAGAAATCACGAGATCACTGACGAGGTAGCGGATGGGCCACATTCTATGCTCTTCCCGCAAGCACAAAATCGCATGCACGCTCAAAAGGCAATATTAGCAAAACTTCTTGGTAACGCATAATGGAAAGCCAATATTACATCCAGCTTGAAAACCAATTTGGTGCTAACAACTATCAGCCACTTGATGTCGTTTTGGTCAGCGGAGAAGGTGTTTGGGTTTATGATGTCGAGGGTAATCGATATCTGGATTGTTTGAGTGCATATTCAGCATTAAATCAAGGACACTGTCATCCCAAGATTATGTCTGCAATGCTCGAACAAGCCAAAAAACTTACCTTAACTTCCAGGGCCTTTCGAAATGATCAGCTTGGCCTTTTCTATAAAAAGCTTTCAGATTTAACAGGCTACCAGATGTCACTTCCAATGAATAGTGGCGCAGAAGCTGTAGAAACCGCCATAAAAGTTGCTCGGAAATGGGCCTATTGTGAAAAAGACATTCCGAAATATGAAGCCGAGTTCATTGTGGCAGCTGGTAATTTTCACGGCCGTACGATAACGATCATTTCCTTCTCAACATCGCCTTTATACAAAGATAATTTTGGTCCATTCACGCCAGGCTTCAAATTAGTACCTTACGGTGATCTTCAAGCAATTAGGGATGCTATCACGCCTAATACAGCAGCAATAATGCTTGAGCCAATACAGGGAGAAGGTGGCGTTATCATCCCTCCCATAGGTTACCTAAAGGATGTATCCTTGCTTTGTAAACAGGAGAACATTCTCTTTATCGCTGATGAAATCCAAACCGGACTGGGACGTACAGGTAAGCTCTTTGCCAGCCAGCACGAAGATGTCCGACCTGATGTGACAATCATCGGGAAAGCTTTGTCGGGTGGATTCTATCCAATATCAGCGGTGTTAGCAGATAAACCAATCCTCGGTTTAATCACACCCGGTGAACATGGTTCTACATTCGGTGGCAATCCCCTCGCGGCAGCAATTGGCATCGCAGCACTCGAAGTCATTGATGAAGAGAATTTAGCACATAAAGCAGCTGAAATGGGAGCATATTTCATGGATCATCTAAGCGAGATCACAAGCCCACACATCAAAGAGGTGCGCGGGAAAGGTCTTCTGATTGGCGTGGAGCTTAAACCGCAGGCAAAAGGTGCGCGCCGTTTCTGTGAAGCTTTACAAGCAGAAGGTATCCTGGCAAAAGAGACTCACGAAACAGTGATCCGTTTTGCACCGCCCTTAATAATCGATAAAGAGACAATCGATTGGGCTATGCCCAAGATCAGAAAAGTACTTCTTATGGAATAAAAGAAACGAGCCTTGCTTATGACAAAACGTTTTGCGAAAATAGTTTGTACATTAGGCCCTAGCTCTTCTGATGAAAAAACAATCAGGAAACTAATCCGAGCTGGTTTGGATGTTGCAAGACTGAATTTCTCACACGGCACGCATTCCGAGCATGCTAAGAGGATTGCGATTCTTCGAAAGCTTTCTGATGAATTGGGAAAACCAATATCAATCTTACTCGACTTGCAGGGCCCTAAATTACGTATTGGCACCCTTACTCAGAACTTCATCAACCTTACCGCAGGACAAGATGTCATCCTGAGCTCCACAAACACAAAGCTAGAGAAAAATAAGGATATCATTTTCATCCCCTTCGATGTACCCAAGTTACATGAAGCCCTAAAACCTGGCAATCATATTCTTCTTGATGACGGACACCTAGAATTTGAAGTCACTTCTGTAAGTGCTGGAACGATTATTGCAAAAGTGTTACTTGGCGGTAAATTAAGTTCCCATAAGGGAGTTAATTTACCTGGGGCAAATCTTGATATTCCCATTCTAACGCATAAGGATAAAGAAGATCTGGCTTTCGGACTTTCACAAGGAGCTGACATTATTGCCATTTCTTTTGTTAGAGATGACAAAGATATCATGATGGTACGTGAGTCGATTAAACAGCTTTCCCCAAAAAATTCACAAATTCCAATCATTGCAAAACTTGAAAGACCTGAAGCAATGACAAATTTGGAAAAAATCATGCAGATCACTGATGGTGTCATGGTAGCTAGAGGAGATCTCGGCGTTGAGATGTCTCCTGCTTCTGTACCAGTCGCACAAAAAGAGATTATTCAATCTGCGAATCGACATGCAAAAATTGTTATAACAGCAACACAAATGCTCGAATCGATGATCAATAACCCTCGACCGACACGCGCAGAAGCGACAGACATTGCTAATGCTATCTTTGATGGGACGGATGCAGTCATGCTTTCCGGAGAAACAGCTGCTGGTAAGTATCCAGTAGAAAGCATTCAGATAATGGACACAATTGTCAGGGAAGCTGAAAAACATTTCCCCCAATGGGGTCATGTAGACACTTTCCAATTTGACAGGACTTCTGATGATGCCATTTCAATTACGCGTGCAGCACGTGAGTTGGCGCACGACCGCAATGTAGCTGCAATCATCGTCTTTACGCAGTCAGGGCGTACCGCTCGATGGATGTCAAAGGCACGTCCCAATGTGCCCATATTGGCCTTTACGCCAGAAGAAAGAACTTATCAAATGATGGCTATGCTTTGGGGTGTAACACCTCTTCTCGTTCCCTATGCTGATACGCTTGAGACAATGATCACCCATGTTGATACAGCAATCACAACTACCACAGGTTTACAACCCGGCCAGCAAGTTGTCCTAATATCAGGTTTTCCGGTTGGTATTTCTCGAAAACCAAATCTCGCCCTACTCTACACGCTAAAGGGCTGATTGAGTAAAATTACCCATAAAAACACCTATGGCTTAAGGTCGCTGATACTTTAATACATACTATCATTGAGCTTTTCTAAACTTTCAGCATCCGGCCTGATTCGCTCAACTTCCAAGCGGTTAAGCGGTTGATCAACAAGATCATGGAAATCAAATATAGTCGGCTGGTTAGGATTAATGTAGATCAATCCTGTTATAAACAGGCGGTTCATTTCAGCCTCTTCTAAGATCCTCAATGCATTCCATTTGTCAGTAGGATCATAATCTGTTTCAAGTTTCTTGAGTACAACAACTGATCCATCGTGCAATTTTACTTCCTTGGTTGTCCCTTCTTCAAATTCATCTAATAGAATTGCCTTTCGATATGGAACATAAGAAACATCATGGAGGGGTGCTTCATGCTGCCGACCCCATACATAAGAATGCAACGTATCCTCACGGTTGTTAAAGGTTACACATGGACTGATGATATCAATGACTGCAGTGCCATAATGGCTAATGGCTGCCTTGATCAATTCGCGAACTTGCTTTACATCGCCAGCAAACGAACGCGCAACGAAGCTTGCCCCGCTAATTAAAGCCTCCATAGCCAAGTCAATAGGAGTATACGGATTTCTACCCTGATGCTTCAGCTTCAGGCCCTTCTCCGCGGTTGCAGAGAGTTGGCCTTTAGTGAGCCCATAAACACCGTTATTTTCAATAATATATACCATCGGTATATTTCGTCTAATAACGTGTTTAAATTGGCCAAGACCGATACTAGCAGTGTCTCCGTCACCAGAAATACCGATTCCCTTAATAGTTTGGTCAGCAAATAAAGCTCCGAGAGCTAACGATGGCATCCTGCCATGCAAACCATTGAAACCAAATGAACGCTTGAGAAAATAGGTCGGGCTTTTACTTGAGCAGCCAATCCCGCTAAACTTAACAATCTGCTCTGGAATAAGATTCAACTCGTAACATCCTATGAGGATTTGATTGGCTATTGTATTATGTCCACAACCTGGGCATAAGGTTGATGGTTCTCCTCGATAATCACCACGTGATAAACCTGCAGCATTTACTTCAACCTGGGCAGCTGTTTTTTCATTCATGGCTATTTATTCTCCTTTTCCATAACCTTGTTTTGAATCCAGGCTGCAACCATCGGCATCCCATCACTAATTGAGAGGGATATCATTTTTTCCGAAAGCTCCTGATAGTTAAGAGTTAGAATTTGATGAAGTTGCCCATCTCTATTGAGCTCTAACACATAATTGCACTCATGCGCCAAGATAAAATGTTTGACCTCATCAGAAAATGGTATTGCACGAATTCGCAAGTAATCTGTAGCTAATCCCGCTTGTACCAATAGATCTTGTGCCTCGAAAACTGCTGGATCCGTTGATCCCATAGCGATCAAACCAATTTTTGCGCCATCTTTCTTTCTAAGTACAGGATTGGGTAAAATGCTCCGCGCTGTCTCGAATTTTCTCTTTATGCGATCAAGCATAGCCTTCCAAATCTGTGGGTTTTCGCTATATTTCCCATACTCATCATGTCCAGTACCGCGTGCAAAATATGCCGCTCTGGGATCTTTATTACCCATTAATGTGCGATATGGGATGCCATCACCATCTATATCTTGATAGCGTCCCCATTTACCTTTTAATCGCTCGAGATCCTCTTCCCAAAGAATCTTACCTCTATCAATTGGTTTATCTGGATAATTAAAACGCTTTGTCATCCATTGATTCATGCCCAAATCAAGATCGCTCAAAATTAATATGGGGGTTTGAAATCTCTCTGCGAAATCAAGAGCCTGCCAGCCAAATTCAAAACACTCGTTGACGGATCCGGGAATCAAAATGATGTGATTTGTATCGCCGTGTCCCAAGAAATACGACATCGTTAAATCACCTTGGCCAGTACGCGTTGGCAACCCCGTGCTTGGTCCTACTCTCTGGACATCCCAAACGACCACAGGTATCTCAGCATAATATGCCAGTCCTAAGTATTCTGTCATTAAACTTAAACCTGGACCAGAAGTAGCTGTCATTGAACGCAGGCCAGCCCAACCCGCGCCACACGCCATACCAATTGCAGCCAACTCATCTTCTGCCTGCTCAATTACATAAGTTTCCTTAACAGTTTCAGGGTCTTTCCGCAATTGAGGAGCAAAAAATATCATCGACTCGACCATACTCGTAGCAGGAGTAATAGGATACCAACCACAGAATTCAACACCACCGTATAGCGCCCCTAATGCACCAGCAGCATTACCATCCGCCATTATGTAATCTTTTAAAGCGGGCATTGTAGCAGCTGAATATCGATCTTTTTTCTCCAAATTCGCTTTCGCCCATTCTGCGCCGATAAGAACGATCTCATAATTTAAATCGGCAACTGATGTTTTATGAATAAATTGGAATCGTAGAACTTGTTGAATGCTTTCCATGCAAATCCCCAACATTTGAGCGACTATACCAACGTAAAGCATATTCGCCATATAATCACGTAAATTGCGCGGTACATCTGCTTTCTTGATAAGTTCTTTAATCGGCATTGGGTAGGTGATAATATCTTCTCGCTGAACAGGGAGATTGATATGATCAGCATAAAACACAACACCTCCCGGAACACAATAATCAAGATCCTCTGTAAATGTCTTTGGGTTCATTGCAACGATGATATCATCATGCGCCACCCTTGCCAGGTATCCATCTTTAGATGCTCTGATAGTAAACCATGTAGGTAACCCTTTAATATTCGAGGGGAAAATATTTTTTCCTGAAACAGGAATACCCATCCGAAATAAAGCTCGATATAAAGTATTGTTTGCGGTAACACTTCCTGATCCGTTTACTGTACATATGGTCAGGCTAAAATCATTCACTTTTGAAGCAAGCGTGGTTTTAGGTTGTTGGTCTCCAGTTGCGTGTTTCTCACCCTTCATAATTTTTAAATTCTCTCCTTTTTATTCAAAGAGTGCTTGTGATTCAGAGTTTTTCCTTTTATGCAAAAGATCCATGTGCTCGACTAAGGCCTGGTATCCGGTGAGGTAATCAGAGGATTCTATTGCTTCAACCATTTGCTGGTGATATCCCCACACCGTTTTCAAATAAGTCCTGTCCTCGTAAACATTTAAACCAACAGCTTCGTATAATTCCCAGTAAGCTTCCAAAATGCCTGTTACAAAAGGATTATTCAATCGTTTAAATATCGTAATGTGCAATTCTCGATGTTCATAGTGAGGAATCTGAATGGGCTGCCCAAACAGTTTTCCTTTAGCATTATTTATAAGCACTTTAAGATACTGAATATCTTCCTCTGTTAGCTTGCTAACCGCTTGGTACCAATACGTAGCTTCGATATGATTTCTTAAATCGGAAAAAGTAATAAAATAATCCTTATTTATGCTAACTGCATATGCAAGGCTCTTGATGATTGTAGGAGTAAAAGAATATGGCTGTGTACGGATGCCAGTACGCGGTTTAACCTCAACAAGCCCCATTGATCTGGCTACCTGTAATTGTTCACGTATTGTAGAAACGCTAATACCCAACTCCTCACTTATATCGGAGAGAGCCGGCAATTTTTCTTCCCCCGTACGGTTGAATTCAGCCAAATAAATCAAAAACTCTGAAAGTTTGCTGGATATTTGCTGAGATTCGTTCATTGTTTTATTTCATATTATTAATCAGATGATTTATACAACCACAGTATATCACGCAGTAATTTTCATGTCAATGTTTATGTAAAAGCAGCATAATGAATACGGAAGTAAATGTGTATCTGCTCAATAAGTAAGGAACAGCTTCGCCAGACTAATTATGAATTAAATAGACCTTGCAACTTGCAAGAAAGTCATTCCGCTATCATTACCCCGCAGGAATTACCTAAAATCATGCCTTGACTTTTATATCCTTAGCTTTTAGAATACTTAACAACGGTTGATGATGAATGGGAAGAGTCCCGAATGATTAGGCGCCGAAGGGGCAACTTTGAGTCAAGGCTCAAACGAATCTCTCAGGTAAACGAACCCATTCGTTTTCCTCCTCTGAAATGAGAAAAGTCTTTTATGATTTCTGAGTTCCATTATTCTAAACAGAAAGATAGCAAGTCCATGACAGAGGCACGTGCACTGTGTGCCTGTTTTTAATATCATAACCAATCTTAGATAGGAGAAAATATAATGCGATTTCCAAAGGAATTAAAATTTGAAAAGTCTGATGAGTGGGTAAAATTAGATGGTGAATTGGCCACACTTGGAATTTCAGATTTTGCACAAAACCAGCTTTCTGATGTCGTTTACATGGAAATCACCGCTGAATCAGGTGATACTGTTTCAAAAGGGGATACGCTTGGAACAGTTGAATCTGTCAAGTCGGCTGCTGAAGTGGTTTTCCCACTAAGCGGTGAAGTCGTTGAAGTCAATGAAGCTTTAGCTGACCAACCTGAAATCCTGAACAGCGATCCGTACGGTGAGGGCTGGATGATTAAAATCAAACCTAGCGATCCATCTGAGCTTGAAGCTTTAATGGACTCCAACGCTTACGAAAAGTACTGCCAGGAACGTTAGACATGACCTTCACGCCTCATACAGATTCTGAAGTTGAGGAAATGTTGAAGGCAATTGATGTTAAGAGAATTGAAGATCTATTTCAGGAGATTCCAGAGTCGTTTCGCTTCCCGGACCTTGCTATTCCGTCGAAACTGACTGAAATAGAAATCCTATCAGAGCTTCAAGAGATTGCCTCCGCAAATGCAACAACTGGTGATATGCCATGCTTTCTAGGTGCTGGTGCCTATGACCATTACATACCAGCGGTTGTGGACATGCTCTTAAGACGCAGCGAATTCTACACCGCATATACTCCTTACCAACCCGAGATTTCTCAGGGTACACTACAGGCAGTCTTTGAATACCAAAGCCTGATCTGCTCCTTGACAGGTATGGATGTCAGCAATGCCTCTCACTACGACGGTGCCACAGCTGCAGCTGAAGCTGTCATTCTGGCTTATCATTTCTTTCGAGGTAAAAGGAAAAAAGTACTTCTATCACGTGCAGTCAACCCTCAATATCGCCAAGTAATACGCACATACATGCATGGGTATGAAGACTTACAGATTACAGGCGATAACCAAGCCACATCCCTCGAAAGTGATCTGGAAACTATAAAACGTCAAATTGACCCCGATACAGCTCTTGTTTTGCTGCAGTATCCCGATTTCTTCGGCCGCATCTATGATTATGCATCACTTATTGATGCTGCTCACAAAGTAGGAGCACTCGTTGCTGTTGCAATTAACCCGACGGCCCTAGGTATGCTTACTCCGCCCGGTGAATTTGGCGCTGATATCGTCGTTGGCGAAGGCCAACCCCTGGGATTGCCACTATCATACGGAGGCCCATATCTCGGGCTTTTTGCAACTAAATCAAGACTTGTTAGAAAAATCGCTGGCAGATTGGTCGGTAAAACACGCGATATTGATGAGCAGCCAGCTTATGTCTTGACCCTCACTGCACGCGAACAACACATCCGACGGGATAAATCAACCTCAAATATATGTACCAATCAAGGGCTCATGGCTTTGGCTTCAACAATCTACATGAGTCTTTTGGGCAAACAAGGCTTTAAGCATTTAGCTAATCTCTGCTATCAGAAAGCCCATTATGCTGCCCAGCAGATTGATAAACTTGATGGATTTGAAGTCGTCTATAAAAATACGCCTTTCTTCCACGAGTTCCTTGTACGCTGCCCCAAACCAGTTTCGATGATCAATCTCGCTTTACAAGATTATATGATCCTGGGTGGGTTTGACGTTTTCGAAGATTACCCGGAATTAGAAAACCATATGCTCATCGCAGTTACCGAAAAGATCACCAAGAACGAAATTGATGCTTTCTGTGAAACCTTAGAGAAGGTGACTCATGACTGAACCTACAGTTTACGAGCTGTCTTCATCGGGAAGAAAAGGCTTCCAATTTCCGGAGATTGATGTACCTTTAAGCCCACTACCGGATAAATTCATTAGGAAAGATCTACTGTTCCCCGAGCTGTCCGAACAGGATGTTGTGCGTCATTTTACACACCTTTCGCAGATGAATTATGGGATTGATACTGGGTTATACCCCCTCGGCTCCTGCACAATGAAATATAACCCCAAAATCAACGAGAAAGCTGTCCGTCTGCAAGGTTTTGCATTAACCCACCCACTTCAACCGCTCATCAGTACGCAAGGTAACCTTTACTTGATGTATACATTGCAAGAATGGCTCAAGGAGATCGGCGGTTTCGCAGCAGTGACCTTACAGCCAGCTGCCGGTGCACAGGGGGAACTTGTCGGTGGACTCATCATCCATAAATATCATAAATATCGTAGGGATTTTAAACGCACCAAGATACTAATCCCCGATTCCGCTCATGGCACCAACCCAGCCACCTCATCAATGAGCGGGTTTGATGTCATATCGCTTCCCTCGGATGAGCGCGGCAATGTCGATCTTAATTCACTGAAAGTATTCTGCAATGATGAACTAGCTGGTCTAATGCTGACTAATCCAAATACGCTTGGTCTATTTGATGAGAACGTGTTGCAGGTCATCCAAATGGTACATAAAGCAGGTGGTTTGGTTTACGGAGATGGCGCTAACCTTAATGCGCTCCTAGGTATCATGCGTCCAGGTGAACTTGGTTTTGACATTATGCATTTCAATCTGCATAAGACCTTCGCTACACCACACGGGGGGGGTGGTCCTGGTTCAGGACCTGTTGGTGTCTGCGATAAATTAATAGACTTCTTACCAGACCCACTAATCACAATAGTTGAAGAGAGTGATGATGAAAATCCACCCCTGTTTGGTTTCTATCATCCTAAAAAATCAATCGGTCGGATAAAATCCTTCTACGGTCATTTCGGCGTTCTTGTCCGTGCATTCACATACATTAGTATGCTTGGCGCTGAAGGTCTGCACCATGTGGCAGAGATGGCAGTCCTTAATGCCAATTATCTACTTACAAAACTCAAGAATACCTACACATTGCCGTATGATCGAAAATGTATGCATGAATTTGTTTTAGAAGGTATCTGGAAGGATGTCCCTGATGTTCATGCATTGGACATTGCCAAACGGCTTATGGATTATGGGTTTCATCCTCCAACAAATTATTTCCCTCTCATAGTGCATGAAGCTTTAAAGATTGAGCCGACAGAGACCGAATCGATCCAAACTCTCGACGCCTTTGCTGCCGCATTAATCAAGATCGCTGAAGAAGCGAGGAAAGACCCACAAATCCTTCACACTGCACCCCATCACACGCCTGTAAGGCGCTGTGATGAAATCAAAGCCGCTCGCGACCTTGTGCTGCGTTGTCAAGTGCATAATGAAAAAATACCTGGAAGCCAAAGATAATTAACAAAATAAAGACCGAGCCTATGTGAGGCTCGGTCTTGTCATTAATTCATCAGTCTTTCAATATTAATGATACCGGGCAGTGATCTGATCCCATGATATCGCTTTGAATGATAACATCCTTGACCTTGGAAACCAGCGTTTCACTGATTAGGTAATAATCCAAGCGCCAACCGACATTCTTTGCACGCGCTTTAGTACGATAGGTCCACCAAGTATATGCCACACTTTCAGGATGTCGCTCTCTAAAGATATCAACAAACCCGTGCTCCAGATATCTATCGATCCACATACGTTCTTCAGGTAAGAAACCAGTGTTTTCTTCATTAGCTTTTGGGTGAGCCAAATCGATCTCACTATGCGCAGTATTAAAATCGCCCGTGATAATGATATTTTCACCTCTTGCATGCAATTCGTCGCAGATATCCAATAAAGACTTGTAAAACTCGAGTTTATATGGCACGCGCCGGTTATCCTGACCGCCGTTTGGAAAATAAATGTTATAAAGCAAAAAGCCAGGGTATCGAACGCGGATTACCCTGCCCTCTATATCAAATTTATCGATACCAAAACCCTTTTCCTTTTCTAAAGGCGGATTCTTTACAAACATTGCCGTGCCGCTATACCCAGGTCTCTCTGCTGGATTCCAAATGGCCTTATAACCTTCAATATTTTGCTCCTTCTCAGATATCTGCTCAGGTTTTACTTTGATCTCTTGCAAACAGAGAATATCCGGAACAATTTCAGAAATCCAATCCAAGGCCCCTTTGCGTAAGACAGCGCGATAACCATTAACATTCCATGTCGTGATCTTCAATTTTTAACCCTTCAACTTTCTTTCAACCCTATGGTAAACTTTATGGTTGGAAATTTCTTGTCTATGAAAAATTTTACTGTTCTGTAAAGTTTATGTAAAGGGTAATTACTTGTTCAGACATAAAAGAGCAATAACTCGTTTAATCATAACGCTACTTTCCGTGACGATACTGACTAACTTGATATTAATATCACCTGTGTATGCTCAACAAGATGAGCTTCCCATTTATGTGGTGCAATCAGGTGATACACTTTCATCTATTGCACTACGTTTCAACGTCAGTCCGGATGAACTTGCTTCAAACAATGAAATAAATGATCCAAATTTACTAGCGATTGGAACCCGGTTAAAAATCCCTGGTTTAGAAGGCATCACAGGCATTCTAACAACCCAGGTCATCCCTTTTGGTACTACTCTGAATAGCCTAAGCCGGCAGAACCGCCTTGATAAAAATGCGCTTATAAAACTAAATAAATTTACCAGTCCTGCAGAAGCCTTTGCAGGAATAAAAATGGTCGTACCAATCGAAGATGATACGCCAGCGCTCAACCCTATAGCCCCCCTCGCTTCAGGACAATCTCTTTTGGAATTATCCGCTATTAACCAAAGCAATCCATGGGTACTGTCATATCTGAACTCAATTGACGGGACTTGGGATGCCCTTCCATATGAATTACTTTATCGTCTACCCGATGACCAAGCACAAATAACAACTGCGCTTCCCAATGTTCTGAATATCGAGATTGATTCTCTCCCACTTGTTCAGGGTGAGACAGTCGTAATTCGTATCAATACGAACGACACACTAAATATTGAAGCAGAAGTTGCCGGAAAGTCCCTACACTTCTTCTCAGAAACCACAAATGAATATATTGCCCTTCACGGCATTAGTGCGATTGCAGAACCAGGCGCTTTTCCTTTCAATCTGCAAGTTACACCAGAATCCGGTCAAACGTATGAATTTGAGCAATGGGTTTTAGTCGCACCCGGTTTCTATGATAATGATCCTGAAATTTATGTTGACAGTAAATATGTGGATGCGGATACTATAGCCACAGAAGAGGAAGTCTATGAACAAATTATATCCCCAGCCACGCCAACAAGGCTTTGGGAAGGCCCATTTTCACCCCCTGTTGGAGAGCCAATATGTATCCGCGGCTGGTTCGGCAACCGTCGCTCATATAATGATGGCGCTCTGCTCTATTACCATACTGGAATAGACTATGGCGTGTGTGCCGATTTAAATATTTATGCAACTGCGAAAGGTATAGTTGTATATGCTGATGAATCGATCATTCGCGGAAACACCATCATCATCGACCACGGCTGGGGTGTATACACTGTGTATTGTCATCTATCTGAATTCCATGCAACTGTTGGTGACAAGGTAGAGCAAGGTCAATTGATTGCCCTGATAGGAAGCACTGGGCGAGCAACAGGCCCACACTTGCATTTTGAGATACGCGTAAACGGAACAGCTGTCAATCCCCTGACGTGGCTGGGAAAGACATTTCCGTAATTTAACATAAAAACAAGCACTTAATAAGTGCTTGTTTGAATGCGCTGGGGGGGACTTGAACCCCCACGCCTTGCGGCACATGATCCTCAACCATGCCTGTCTGCCAATTCCAGCACCAGCGCGCAAGTAGTATTATATCTATCTCTAGAATATTGTCAAGCAAGAAACAAGAAAACACAACCTTAGGAGAAGAATAAATGATCTCAATAGTGCTAGATGCAATGGGTAGCGACGACCGACCAGCCCCCGAAGTTGAAGCCGCTGTTATTGCATCTAACAAGTTTGATGTGAATATACTTCTTGTCGGCGACGAAGTTAATCTAGCGAAATTGCTTAACGAAATCGAAGGGGATAAATCCAATATAAAGATAATTCACGCACCAGAAGCTTTAAACATGAGCGACCACATTCAAGAAGCTCGTCAAAAAAAACAAAATACAATGCGTGTTGGCATGGAATTGGTCAAGAATGGGGAAGCACAGGCTTTTGTTACCGCAGGTAATACTGGTATGGCAATGTACTTCGCTAAAAAGGTCTTCGGTGGTATCAGAGGCGTTATTAGACCTTGTCTTTGTGCAATCTTCCCGGTAAAGGATGGCCGCTGCGTTGTTCTGGACATCGGAGCAAATGCTGAATGCCGTCCTGAATTCCTGGTTCAGTTTGCCCAAATGGGTTCCATTTATGCAAAGTGTATGCTGGATTGCAACAAACCTAGAGTAGGTTTGCTTTCAAACGGAGAAGAAGAAGGCAAAGGCAATAACCTTGTACGTGAAACCTATCCATTACTCAAAGACAACATTGATAATTTTATAGGCAATGTGGAAGGTAAGGAACTGTTTGGCGGTGAGGTAGATGTTGTCGTTACAGACGGTTTCACTGGCAATGTTCTTCTAAAATCTACTGAAGCAGTTGCGAAACTGATCGTAAATGTTTTGCGCAAAAACCTAATGGCTACACTGAGAACAAAAATTGGTGCCCTGCTTGCCAAACCAGCCTTTGGCTCTCTAAGGAGAATGCTTGACCCGGCTGAAATTGGCGCCGCTCCATTGCTTGGGATTGACGGTCTGGTTTTTGTCGGACATGGACGTTCTGATACACGTGCCATGGTAAGTTCGGTATTAATTGCAAAACAAGCCATTGAAGCAAACTTGCTAGAATCCCTCCGTATATCAATATCAGACACTATGTAATCATTATATTAAAAAAGGAAAATAACTATCATGAAACTTGTAATTAATAAAAAATTAATCAACCGAAATAAACTGATAGGCCAAATAGCTACTTTTTCCAGTCTAGCGATATTAGCCGGTGGTCTCTTTTTGGCATTTCAAACGGATGTAACCAAAATGCTCCTCTCTTATGTAGCCCTCATCATTGGGTTTATCACTTCCCAGGTAGGTATCTATTACACTAATCGTTTTGGAAGAAATCCCCGTTTTGACGAACTCTTTATAAAGAACCTCAAAAAATTGAGCAATCAATATACCTTCTATGTTTATTCCTCGCCCATACCCATGCTCCTGGTTGGTCCTAACGGGTTTTGGCTACCCATACCGATCAGTGCAGGCGGGAATATTTCATACAGGAAGAATCGCTGGCGTCAGCAAGGTGGCAATTTTTTAATGAAACTGTTTGCTCAAGAAGGTATCGGGCGTCCGGACATTGAAGAGACTGCCAATATCAAGGATTTGACCAAATACATCCATAAAGTATCAAAAAGTGATGATACACTCCCCCCAATGCAGGCCATCTTGGTTCTAATGAATGAGACTGCTGAAATTGGAAATGTTGAAAATGCACCAACTCAAATCGTTCACATCAAGAAACTCAGGCGACACATCCGCAAAGTAGATAGAGTTTGTCCAACCCCATTATCAGACGAAGCATTAGAAAATATAAATGCTTTTTTCTCTTAACCTTCAAAAAGATATGGTAAATTTTTCAGGGTTTCCTTTATGAGAGGATACCAGCGTATTTTTTAAGGACTTGAATTTCCTTGTCGCTTAGGAAGCGCCATTCACCAGGTTTAAGATTACCTAACTGCAATGTGCCTATGCGCATTCGCTTAATTTTTGAAACAGGTAACCCGATTCTAGAACCAACATTACGAATTTGCCGCTTCTTTCCTTCGCGCAAGACAACTCGTAGCCAAACCCCTTTCTTTTCCTTTGAAAGAACATCAACCTGGGCAGATTGTGTTCTATACCCGTCCTCTAATACAACCCCCCGCCGCCAAATCTCTAATTGTTCTTCATCAGGTTCAGAGATCACAAACACTTCATACTCTTTTTCATGTTGATAGCGCGGGTGCGACAAACGATTAGCTAATACGCCGTCATTCGTCATCAGGATAAGACCCTCGCTGTCCATATCCAAACGACCAACCGTGAAAATATGCTCGGGCAGGTCAACAAGATCGTGTACACTGGGTCTTGGATGCTGCTCATCAATATTTGAGAGGTATCCACGCGGTTTATTTAACGCAACATATATTTTTCTCTGTGCGGATTCAATGATACGGTTATCTACCCGAATCTCATCAACGTTAGGATCAGCCTTATCGCCTAAATGAATCGTTTTACCGTTAACTTTAATCCGACCTGCTTCAATAAACTTCTCACAAGCCCGGCGCGATCCATATCCAGCCGCTGCCAATATCTTCTGTACCCGTTCCTTAGCCATCAGTCTTTTAATATCCTTGTATCTCCACCATTTTCCTTATGGTTATTTGAAAGCTCTTCTAAATTGATCGGTGGTAATTGCTTCAAGGTCTCCAGCCCGAAGTGTTGCAGAAAATCGGCTGTAACACCATATAAGATCGGCCGTCCAACGGCATCTGTTCTTCCAAGTTCCTCGATCAATCCCTTAGAAAGCAGATTCTTTATTACCCCATCGCTATTAACACCACGGATTGAATCAATCTCTGGTTTAGTGGTAGGCTGTTTATAAGCAACGATCGCCAACGCCTCTAGAGATGCTTGAGAGAGGCGTGTAGTCACTTCCAGCCCTAAAAAGGTTTCAATCAATGTCCCATACTCAGGTGCTGTTGTGAGTTGAAAACGTGCATTGATCCGCTGCAGTCTTATGCCGTGAAACTTCTTATAATGCGTATTTAAGACCTCAAGCAATCTTAAAACTTTAGAATTAGAAATTTCCAACGCTGACCCAAGCTGCGCAACGCTGGATAAACCTGAAGCAACGAACAGTAATGCTTCAAGTTTAGCGATTAACTGCCAATCAATCTGATTATCTTCGGAAGAATCGATCATGCTATAATAAGTTCCATTCCTAGGGTCTGCTGATTATACTCTAAAACAAAATATGCTTAGACCAAAACCTTCACCTATAATTAGAATAATTAGTCTGCTGTTATTAATCGTACAGAGTAGTATTTTATTAAGTGCGTGCAGTCAATATACTGCACCAGATCAATCAATTCAAGTTAGCGTTCAAGTAGACGGAAACACAATTTTTGCAATGACCAGTCCTAGAGATAATCTTAATAATATAATTCTCCACATTAAGGAAAAACTGGTAATCAAATGACCATTATCAATAAGAGAGAACGAACTCGTTTTATTAAATTTCTAGCTGTTGGAATTATCAGTTCTATCGTTGATTTCGGGTTGATGAACCTCTTCACTTTGGCATTTAATTTATCACTCGTGCTTTCACAGGCAATTTCTTTTACCGTGGCTGTATTAAATAGCTTTCTTTGGAATCGTTATTGGACATATCCAGATTCTAGAAGTAGATCTGCCATTCAGCAACTGGTCCAATTTATTGTCGTAAATGTGGCTGGCATAGTTATTCGCACCCCGCTTATCTCTTGGTTAGACAAGATCCTTTTCAAGCTATTAGACAACTTATCTTTTTCACCATTACCCCTCTCTAACATGGTCATCAGCCAGAATACCGCATTGGCAATTAGCATCCTGATCGTGATGATGTGGAATTTTTTCATCAACCGCTTCTGGACATATTCAGATGTAGACAATAAACCCGAAAATCTTAACCTACCATCCAGTGACATTCAAAAAAAAGAATTAATATGACTGCAACCTTATCACGCCGTGAACGTCTTGAAGTTATCCTAGCAGGTCAAAAAAAACTATCATCCCTTTACAAAGCTCAACAAATATTCTCTGGAGCTGTCTGCGGTAGTTTAAGACAGATCGAAACTTTAGTTCTTGGAACGCCCGAATTAATCCGCAGCAAAGCAATGCAAGCGATCGAAATCACACATAGAAAGCGCTTCGTCCTCAGTACAGGCTGTGTTATACCCACTATTCCTTATGGCAATCTTAGGGCTATCTGTAATAGTATGATTAGGATCTGAAAATGGGCACACTAAGAGTTATTTCAGGCAGTACACGCGGATGTCGTTTAAAAACTGTTCCCGGCGATACAACCAGGCCAATCACCGACCAGGTCAAAGAATCCTTGTTTAATATCATCGGGCAGCAGGTTGAAAATGTACTTTTTCTTGATCTTTTTGGCGGTACTGGAGCAGTAGGAATTGAAGCGTTGAGCCGCGGCGCCAAATTCACCACATTCCTAGACAATAGTTATCGAGCATTTGGTATCATCAAAGAGAACCTTCAAATCACTCGTTTAGAAGAATACGCTGAAGTATTCAAACGCGATGCATTTGACTTTCTGCGAAACTCTCCCCACATGAAATATGACTATATTTACGTCGCTCCCCCACAATATAAAAAGATGTGGGAAAAGGCAATGCACCTCTTAGACGCCAATCCGGATTGGCTTGCTGAAAATGGAGAAATTATCGTGCAGATCAACCCACTTGAATGGCTGGAAAATATTTACACCAATTTCACCAAAGTGGATCAACGCCGCTATGGAGATACAATGCTGATCTTCTTTAGTAAAATTCAGACGAAAGAAATCACCAGCTGATCATCTTCAGTATATGCATACTTCGCGAAAAATGGCTGATCTCCTATTTGCATAGAGGATACTTTCGGGATAATAGTGTGTAGATCCTCAACGAGCGGTAATTCCCTAAATGATTCTGGTTTTACCCATTCTAATTCACCTTCTGCAGACGGAATCAGCGCTCCCCCTTCATATTTAGCTTTAAAAATGAATAAGGTAATTCCTGTGGTTACAGTTACATCAACCATGACCTGACCACATAAAAACATACTGGAGCTTTCTAGTCCGGTTTCTTCTTTAAGTTCTCTCTTTGCTGCAAAGAGGATGTCCTCACCACGCTCAACGTGGCCGCCTACGCCATTATATTTCTCTGCCCATATCTGTTTTGTGGAAGCCCCTTTGATTAAAAGAACTTCTCCCTGATCATTATAAACAAAAATCAACACACGCGGAATCACCTGATATTTGTCTGAAGAGATACCCTGCTCGCTTCTTCCCATGTCCAATTCCATAAATAGCTCAACACATGAGCCGGTTTCTACACTAATCCATCATCACAAGCTGTTACGATCTACTTCTCTAAATACTTTTAGGTCAAGAACATCGAAACGCCCATAAAGTTTTTGACCTTTGGCCGGTAATTTTCTACGTCATAATATGCTTCGACATTCACGTACTTCTTGCCAGTTAGAATGTAGCCTAAGGGAATGGTTGTATATTTACCTCCCTGTAAAGCGACCATTTTTCCAAAATCTCCTTTGCGAATTAACTGCAAAGCTAAGCTCCCATAAGACATAGCCACCATACGATCAAGGGAATCTGGCGCGCCACAACGCATCAAATAAGAAAATTTTTGGTAGATGAAGTTCTGACCAGTTAGTCTCCTGATCTCCTCCGCTACAATTTCGCCAATACCGCCTAACTTTCGGTGACCGTACGCATCTTTTGGGCCAGTCTCAATGATCTCCCCCCCTTCTGGATAAGAGCCTTCTGAAATCGTCATGATTGCATAATTAGAAGGATTATCGCATTTATCTTCAAGCAGATAGTTCGCCAACTTCTCAAAATTGAACGGAACCTCTGAAATAATCGCTCTGTCGACATCAGCAAGATAAGCACTAATTAAACTTGTCTCACCGGAATTACGTCCAAATAACTCTATGATACCGATGCGTTCGTGAGAGCCAATTGAAGTGCGCATATCTGTGATCATATTGCATGTACGGGTTATCGCTGTTGAAAAGCCAATACAATAATCTGTTCCAAAGACATCATTATCCATCGTCTTAGGGATTGCAACGACTGGGAAACCTTCATCGCTCAGACGGACAGCATAACTCAACGTATCGTCACCACCAATAGGTATCAACGCATCTATCTCAAGATGTTCAATAACTTTGATGATATAGTCTGTAAAATCTATTGTCTCATCTTCCGAGCTCGGCTTTCCATATCCAGAGTCTTTTAGAAAATCTGGCACATCTTCAATACGTACTTTCTGTGGATTGGTTCGCGAGGTATGCAGGAACGTTCCGCCGGTCCTATCAATACGCCGGACATCTTCAATTCCTAAAAGCTTTACGTAATAGTCATGTGTAGCAGAATCATCAATGTCGTACCAAAGTAAGCCGCCCCACCCGCGTCTAACTCCCAGCACTTCATAATCGGATTCTAACGCGTTAAGCACTACAGCTTTAATAGCGGGGTTCAAACCAGGAACATCTCCCCCGCCCGTTAATACGGCAAGTCTTTTCTTCTTCATAATAACTCTCCTCAAACCAACACATTCATATAGATAATTCCTAAATTTCCAAATCCCCAAAAGTATAGCATAACAAACTATGTTCACACAAAATATTATTATTTATATAACAGATCTGGCTGACTTAATGCCCACCATCGAATCCAATTCAAACCTATAAAAACAACGAGAGGAAGCAAAAGAATAATTACTGATGGATCCGGTAAGAACCAGCCGCCTTTTTCAAAGAACACGAACCAATACCCAATACCAAAGGAAAGAATCACTACCCACATTGCAATTTTACCAAAAATACGCCAGCGTTGCGACCAGAATCGAAATATCAGGAATAAAGCTGGAAGAAGTATAGCTAGATAGGCTGCTTGAGAACGAGTATTGAAGAGATAAATAAGCAATAGCGTTAATAATGTCTTCCATACGAAGGGTTTTCCCGTCTTACCCAAGACAGTGAACCATTCATAAAGCATATATAAGAAAACACCAATATGGAGAACATATAGCAGCAATGTTTCAATACCCGGTAGAGCTTTTGCAATCCTCATCAACGGCGTATTGATCCACGAAAACCCAGGATTGACAATGAGGAATACTCTAAACCACTCAGCGAACCATCCTGGAAAAAGAATCAGAGAAATGACGCCTAGAAAAGCTAGGCCAGCCAGAAATGACCAGAGTACACTTAAACGCTTTTGAGAAAGACTCCAGACAATCAAATATATCGTCAACAGCAAACTGATCTCGATTGAGATGAAAACTGATGCAAGTAAAAATCCTGCTGGAGCGTCCTGCTTATTCAGAAGAAGGTAGATTGCCAATATGATTATAAAGATATTTATAGGTGTAGGACTGCCAAAAAGGATGCTTTTTAGACCTGGGTACCATAACAAAGAAAAAACAATAAGCAAGATCATCTCAACTGGACGAAGTTTCCAACCAATTAATTTAATACTGAAAAAGATACTTGCCCCGATCGCAAGCTCAATCAATGTAAGCCAAATCGCCCTCGCGGTATTAAAACTTAAGAAGCTTAAGGGCAAATACAACATCAAATTGTAAGCTGGCTCGATAAAACGAACATCATTTACAAACCGTGTGTCATAACCTCGTTTTTCAAGAATGCTTTGTGCCTGAACAGTAACCTCATCACTATACGGCGATAGTCCTTCATTCAACCATAGACCAGCGGCCATCCATCTGCCAGCAAATTCATCACGAACATGGACCTTCTCTGATAAATAGAAATTTCCTATCGTTAACCCAATAAGCGCGATGGCTATCGCTATTGTCAATAGATAAGGAGTAATACTTTTTCGATGCACTATTTTCCCATCATTCTTTTACTAAGCTGGAAATAAATATGACTTTGCAAATTTTACCTTTGATTTACAATATGGTCAAACCATCTGTTTATACGCCACCTCGGATACCAAATCATTGAATTTTCTTGCTTTCAAACTCTTGACAAATAAAACAAACTTGGGACGAATGTCAGTTTAAAATATGCCCCAATTTCATTATTCAAGGAATGAAATTATTGTGTTGTTTAGTAAGTATTTGGAGCGAGGGTTTTCAAATTACTGTAACTTTGTATTCATTATTGAGAAAACGTTCTATTATATTAACGTACTGTTAGAATTTTACTAATAACTTGACTTTTTACCCCACAATCATGTATATATATTGGAGGATGGGTGATTACTTCCGTATTCTCAAAAATTCTCTTAGGAGAACCTTATGATAAATGTTTCAGGCTTAACAAAGTATTATGGTGTCAATTGTGCAGTAGATAATTTAACTTTCAATGCGAAAAAGGGGGAAATCCTTGGTTTTCTGGGACCCAACGGTGCCGGGAAAACAACCACTATGCGTATATTAACCGGTTATATGCCCCCCACATCTGGGAAAGCAAGCGTTGGTGGTTTTGATGTTATTGATCAATCCCTGGAGGTAAGAAAGCTAGTTGGTTACCTCCCTGAGACCGTCCCTCTTTATCAAGACATGCGCGTTTTCGATTATCTAAAATTCATGGCCGAGCTACGCCATGTATCCGATGTCGAAGAAAAGGTGGATATAGTTCTTGAAAAAGTTGGTATGGTCGAACGTTCAGAAAGTTTTATCAGCAAATTATCCAAGGGCATGCGCCAACGCGTAGGATTAGCCCAAGCACTTATCCATCAGCCAGAGGTCCTGATTCTGGATGAACCCACGATAGGGCTTGACCCTGCACAGATCATTGAAGTTCGCAAACTCATTCAGGAGGTCGGTAAAGAGAAAACGGTTTTACTTTCAACACACATTCTCTCTGAAGCCCAGCAGGTATGCGATCGCGTCATGATCATCAATAAAGGTCACATAGTCGCTGAAGATACGCCAGAACACCTACAAACCCGTATGGTTGGTTCAAGGCGGGTCACAGTCCGCGTTGCTGGAGAAACTACCCCAGCCATAGCTGTAATTAATAAAATTCCTGGCATTCTTTCCGTCAAGTTAACTGACAATGATGCTATTCAATTCGAGAATCCTACCGATAAAGATCTGCGCCCCTTAGTGGCAAAAGCACTCATCAAAGCCCGATTCGATCTTTTGGAGCTCTCATCTGAAAGTGTTAACCTTGAAGATATCTTCCTGCAATTAACTCGTGATGAACCCCAAGAATTGTCACCAAGCGATGTTAATAAGCTTCTTGCAGAAGAACCAGCTGGGATAAACAAAAATGAAAAAGAAGGTAAATAACGATGCGTAACATGTGGATAATCGCAAAAAAAGAATATATATCTTTCTATCATAGCCCAATTGCATATGTCATTGGCGTGGTCACCTTCCTGACCTTAGGCATATTCTTCTGGCTACAGATCGATTTTGCTGTGCAAACGCAGCAGTTCGTTCCTGATATACGCAACATTCTTGACATTCTTATCTTTCCCCTATTCTTTCTTGCAGTACCAGTTCTAACAATGCGTACAATCTCAGATGAAAATCGCACAGGAACGCTCGAATTGATAATGACAGCACCAGTTCGTGATTGGGAGTTGGTTGTAGGTAAATGGCTAGGAACTTACCTTTTCATCCTTACGATCATAGCACTAACCTGGATATACCCCTTCGTACTCAACTTCATGGTGGACCCAGGCATCGATCAATCTCTCCTGACTGCCAATTACCTTGGACTCAGTCTTCTTACTGCCGCCATGACAGCTATCGGAGTCCTTCTCTCCTCACTTTTCAAGAATCAAATTGCCGCCTTGATTGCTTCTTTGGGTGTTCTAATTATCCTCTGGATAATTTCTGCTCCAGCTCAGCTTATGCAAGGTATAGGAGCAGACCTGCTCAGACACTTAAGCATCACTGACCATTATTACGAAACGTTCAGATATGGAATTGTTGATCTGAAAGACATCATTTTCTACCTCAGCATGACTGTGTTAGCACTTTTCCTAGGCACACGTGCTGTTGAAACCCGAAGGTGGCGATAATGAAAACTAAATTACGCGTGTACGCAGTTATTGGTCTATATATAGCAGGAGTTGCTGCTACCGTTACTATAGCTCTTAGAATAATCCTGGGTGAATTTTCCCTACCTGTGCAGATAAGCCTGGCCATAACTGTGCTGGGTCTGGCAGCGTTTATGTTTATGAAACCAGAATCCGTACGCCAGTTCCTCACCGGACGTCAAGCGAAGTATGGCTCCAATTCATTGGTCATGATAATCGCTACTTTGGGAATCCTGATCGTAGTCAATTTATTAAGTATTAACAACACTGTTCGCTGGGATTTGACTGAAGATAAACAGAATACACTAGCTTCAGAAACCTTGGACACGCTCAAATCTTTACCCAGCCCTGTTTTTGCACAAGCATTCTTCACATCCAGAATATCATCAGAAATCGCTCGAACAACCTTGCAGAACTAT
>Ga0164311_10000202_pt1 | contig 24086 bp, 24 predicted proteins | sample GuaBasSedimGuay2_FD_121796 | JGI IMG/M metagenome (GOLD analysis project Ga0164311, IMG submission 121796) | Subseafloor sediment microbial communities from Guaymas Basin, Gulf of California, Mexico - Guay2, Core 4569-9, 9-12 cm | ecosystem: Environmental > Aquatic > Marine > Hydrothermal vents... | reverse complement strand
GCTATGAACTTCTTTCCAATGGAAAATGTAGTGTTCATTCCGCAAAGTTGCATGAGGAAATAAAAAGCAATTTCATTATGATTGCATTTGCAAATCCTTCCTCACAGGTCTTTGGAAAAAATCCATTGCAGGAAATCTCTTTGCCGCCCTTGCTCATGAGCAGATTCGCTTTAATTGTAAAGACGGAGAAAATAGATAAAGAAAGCAGACTCGAGTTATTCAAACAAAAGTTTTATGGAGGAGGTGAGATAAAAGAAAAGCCTTCCTTCTATAACCAATGGATTGAGATGGCGAGGAATCATACGCCAGCAATTACTGCCAGCAATAAAAGAATAGACGAATATCTCTCAACGATAAATGAAATTGTGGAAGAAACATACACCACAAAATTAAGGCGTGACTTGCGAATGGGTGATTATATCCGCCGTGTTCCTCAGGCAATAGCGAGGGCAAGCTTTGAATCAATCAGCAATGAAGTTTTGGATGAGGCAGAGGAAATTTTCATACAATCCATTTCTACATGGAAACCCGATAAAATAATATAGGTAATTTTTGATTATGTATCGCAAGGAGGCATGCCATGGAAAAGAAAATGTGGGACGTAATTGTTGTGGGCGGAGGGCCAGCAGGATTGACAACAGCTATCATGTGTGCAAGCCGACATTTGGATACGCTAATTTTGGAGGGAGGGAAGTGGGGTGGACTTCCAGCAACTCTGTATCCAAGCAAAATAATTCCAAATTATCCCGGATTTCCAGATGGAATAAGCGGCATAGAATTGGTGAGGAGATGGATTAAACATGCGAAGGAAAGCGAGTTTGTAACAATGAAGAAGGAAAGAGTGGTTGACATAGAAAAAAATGGAATTGTGAAGACGGAGGAAGGGGAATATCATGGGAAGACCATAGTCATTGCAACTGGGACAAGACCAAGAGAATTGGGCATACCTGGGGAAGCAAAATACAATAAGGAGGATAAAGGCGTTTATTACTATGTAACTCATAGGGAGGATTTCATTGGAACAAAGACACTCGTTGTAGGAGGAGGTGATACTGCTGTAGATGCTGCCTTGGACTTAGTAGACCTTGCTGATGAAATATATATTGCCCATAGAAGGGACAAATTCAGAGCACTGGACGAAAATGTCAAAAAAATGGAGGAATCGAATAAAATAACCATCCTTTATAATACAGAGATAGAGGAAATAAGGGGAAGTGATAAGGTAGAGGAAGTGGCAATAATCAACAACAAAACAAATGAAAAGAAAGTCCTAAAGATAGATAAGGTCGTTCTTGCCGTTGGTCTAACTCCAAATGTAGAAATATTCAGCAAATTGGGCATAGAAATGGATGATAGAGGATATATCATAACAGATTTAAAGCAGCGAACCAATGTTAAAGGAGTATTTGCTGTTGGTGATGTTGTGAAAGGAGCATTCCGCCTGCTCGTAGTAGGGGCAGCACATGGAGCAATTGCATCGCAGAAGATTTATGAATACATAAGGAGACCTTATTGGGCAGGAGAGGACGAAAAGTAAGAATTGATATAGAGGGAGCTATCTCACTGCAAGGCATTTACTGCGCTCAAATTCAAATTCAACCCAAGTTCCTTTGGTTTCTTTCCTATCGCAAGCCCTACAAGCTGTGTTAGATAAAACACGGGTAAACTCAACTCTTCTCCAATCGTATTTCCTGCCTTTTCCTGTTTCGAATCCATCATCCGGCCACCATATGGGCAAACAATGGATAGACCATCAAAGCCCCTGTCTATTACCGCTTTGAGTTTCTCACCAGTTTTTGTCAAAGCCGATTCTTTATGTGTGGTCATGAGCGGCGCCCCGCAGCAGTTAAGTTTTTCAGAGTAATCCCAGCTGTTGCCACCTAGTGTTTTGATAATTTCTTCCATTTTATATGGGTGCTCAGCTCTATCGGGTCTGCCCACATCACTATATCTAACTGTATGGCAGCCATAGTGACATGCGATATTCCATTTAAGAGGCTTCTTCACCTTCTCTTTTATTTTATCAATTCCCACTATATCATATAGAAGGTCTACAGTATGATATATCTTCAACTCGCCTTTATATTCCAGCCCCTCCAATTCTTTGAGTTTGGTCACTATTTTCTCTCTCAACTCCTTAGAACTGTTAAGGCGATTTTTTGTTTCGGTTAGCGAAAGGTGACACTGTGGGCATGGAGCATACATGTCCAAACCCCTTTCCTCGCATATTGCTATGTTCCTTGCAGACATATACATCTGCATGAGAAGGTTAATACTCCTTATTGGAGCACCGCAACAGGAGATATTGTCTAAATCAACAAGTTCTATACCAAGTTCAGGCATAACCTCTCTAATACTCAACTCATAGCCATATTGCTCTGTGGATGCCACACAACCAAGATACAATCCAATTTTTTTCATCATGATCATCTACCTCACAATTTCTCTGTTGCCAGTTGAGAGATGGCTGATGCGAAACTTTTCATATCTTTAGGTCTCTTTATCTGTGGCAAGCCAAGAAGATCTCTGTTCCAACTCTTGTTCTCTCGATCTAAAACTTCAAGAGGATCTTGTATGTATCCTTTTGTGATTATACCCTGCAGTATTTTCTGGTAGTCTCCTGGTAGAGATTTCCCGGAGGAAACATACCAATTCTTGATAACAAACATCACTTCAACAGGACTCATTTCCTGTGGGCATCTCTCTTTACATTTATAGCATCCCACACAAGCCCATATTAAATCGGACTCGAGTATTTCATCGATGAAGCCAGATTTTGCAGAGGCCATAATAGAATGGGGTTGCAACTCCAACAATTTCATAGCCTCGCAGCCCGATGTACATTTAGCGCATTGGAAGCATATACTCGGATTTTTTATGCCCAATACAGCAAGCTGTCTCACAAGCTCATTGTATTTCTCCCCATCAGGTTTTGACATATTGAAGAGGTCTGTGGTACTATTTTCAGACATAATTCTATCCTCCTTTAACATATATATTCAGCAATATCTTTACACACCTTCTGGAATTTTTGTCCATCTGGGGTTAAAATCTCAATAAAACGTAATCTTTCAGCATCCATCCCTTTTTCCTTCAAAATCTCTTTTGCTTTCTCATACTTTTCTTTAGCTGCCTCAGTACCGTCGATATAGTGGCATAGCCCTTCAGGACATGCAAATATCATAACCCCCTTTGCACCTTTTTCAAATGGGTATAATATATCAGCTACGCTTAACCTACCCACACATGGAAGTTTTACTATCTTAACAACTGGTGGATACTCCATCCTGCTTGTACCTGCAATATCAGCAGCATTGTATCCACAGGTTTCTGTGGTATAAGCGATAACAGAATCTGGATCACTTTCCAGGATGCTATCTACCTGTGCTCTAAGTTGTGCCTCTGTTAAATGTCGTATTTCTATAGCACCTTCTGGACAGATGGATACACATTTACCACAGCCCTTGCATGCCATATCTATTACAGTATAATCCTCTCCTTCTATAGATATGGCATGGTAATTGCAAGCCTCTATGCACAAGCCACATTTGGTGCATCTTGCTGGATCGATTACTGCTGTAGTTAGATCTATAGTTGTGGAATCATCCTTCAATATTGTAGCAGCTCTACTGGCTGCTGTACCTGCATCAGTTATGCTGTCCTGGATAGATTTCGGGCCCTCTGCAGTTCCAGCTATATATATACCTTCAGTTGTAGTATCTACTGGGGCTATCTTTACGTGAAGAGGGGAGAGGAATTTGTCCATACCATACTGAAGGTGTAGAATCTCAGCCATCTTCCTTGTGCCCTCAGATGGTTCAAGGGCTGTGGCAAGTACGATTAAATCGGAATAAATTCTTAGCAACTTGTTGGTAGCTTTATCAAATACGTCAAAATAGAGTTTACCATCTGGAGTTTCCATTATCTCTGAAGGTCTCCCCATAATCATCTTTATATCATTCTCACGGAAGGTTTTATAGTATTCCTCGTATCTTCTTCCAGGTGCTCTGATATCTATATAGCACATATTGATGGTGGCACCAGGTATCTTAGCACGAACAATCTTTGCATTCTTTACAGAGTACATACAGCAGATGTTTGAGCAGTATTCCTTATACCTTCTATCTCTCGATCCCGCACACTGAATAAATGTAACTGTCTTTGGCACCCTTCCATCGGATGGGCATACGATTTTACCACCTGTTGGACCCGATGGAACAATCATTCTCTCTAGTTCCAAACCTGTGATGACATCTGGGTGCTCATAGTTATATTCTGTATTATAGAGATCCATCTGCTTGTATCCCGTTGCAACTATGATAGCGCCAACATTTAATTCTCTCCTCTGAGGTTTTTGATCATATTCTATGGCTCCAGCAGGGCATACCTTTTCGCATATGCCACACCTGTTCTTAGTCAGTTTCAGGCAGACATCGCTTTCAATCACAGCAATATTTGGTACACAGGAATCAAATGGTATGTGGATAGCTTTGGTTTTATCCAAACCCAAATTATACTTTGATGGTATTGATATGGGGCATTTCTCCGTGCATAGCCCACAGCCCGTGCACTTATCAGGATTTACATACCTCGGTCTTATTTCCACTACAACTTTGTAATCTCCTGGTCTTCCAGATGTTTCAACAACCTCGGATAACGTCAATAGTTCAATATTTGGATGAGAATTAACTTTGTTCATTATTGGTGACACGGTGCACATTGAACAATCATCGGTAGGAAATGTCCTACCTAATCTCGTCATGTTACCTCCTATAGATGCTTCTTTTTCAACCAGATAAACATGAAAACCTTTATCTGCGAGTTCGAGTGATGCGTGCATACCTGCTATTCCAGCGCCAACTACCAGAATATTCCTATTAACATGAATCTCTATTGTCCCTATGGGTTTGTGGTGCTTGACCTTTCCTATGGCTCCTCTGATCAAAGCCAATGCCTTTTTCGTAGCCTCCTCTTTATTGGAATGAACCCATGAGCATTGCTCTCTGATATTTGCCATTTCCCACATGTAGGCATTTAATCTTTGTTTTATGCAATCCTTGAAAATATTCCAATGATGCTTTGGAGAACAACTTGCAATAACAACCCTATCTATACCTTTATTTTCATCAAGGGTATCTAAAATCATTTGCTGCCCAGCTTCGGAGCAAAGAAACATATGGTCTTTAACAAGAAGATCTCCATCCTTGGAGAGTTCTTCCTTTAGTTTTTTGATATCTACTGTTGCAGCTATATTGTCCCCGCAGTGACATAGGAAAACTGCTATCTTATCCATTGCCAATCATCTCCTATTCAATCAACTTTAATTTTGTAAATCCATTTCTGATGGCATATCATTCCCCTTCCGTTTTAAGTGCAGGATTTTTAATTACTTTAGATTTATCAAAGGTAGAAAGAAAGAAATTTTTTGTTAATTTTATGGCATCTTTTGGACATATATCTTGGCAGAGGGCACAAAAACAGCATTTCCCCAGATCTATCTTTGGATATTTTTTCGGGTATCTCTCTTTATATTCTTCTGTTGCCTCCACCATTTCTATAGCCCTATTTGGGCATATCTTGGCGCAAAGCCCACATGATATGCATTTATCTATATCATATTCATGCTCTCCTCTATATCCATCGGGAATTGGAATTGACTCATGTGGAAATCTAACCGTCATCGGCTTTGAGAACATATTTTTAAATACTTTTGGAAGCACATCAAATTTCATTTTTTCACCTATCCATATCTGCTGGGCAACAATTCAAGCTCCAGTATATTGCAGGAACATCAGCGATCTGTGCACCCTTTAACAAATGTTCGAGAACAGGAATCATATGCAAAAAGCTTGGTCCTCTAATTTTTACCCTATAAGGCTTTGTCCCTCCATCACTCACCATATAAATCCCTGCCTCTCCTCTTGCTATTTCGTTTCTAACATATACCTCTCCTTCGGGCAATTTCATGTTGAGCTTTGGTTTTTTAAACTCTTTTGCTATAAAATCTCCTTCAGGCAGATCTTTTAAAGCCTGTTTTACAATATTTATTGATTGCCGTATTTCTTCTAATCCTATACAATATCTCGCATAAGCATCTCCTTCCTTTCTAGTCGGAATTTCGAAATCAAATCTGTCATATACTTCATATGGCTCATCTTTTCTAACGTCGGTTTTCAATCCACTTGCTCTTAAAATTGGTCCAGTTGCTCCCAACCTTATCGCATCTTCTAATTTTAATACACCTATGCCCTTCATTCTTGCTAAATGGGCTGGATTCTCTGCCTTCTCAAAATCTGCCATCTCTTCCATTTTTTTCAAGACATTTAGTATTTTTTCATCTACTCCCTTCGGTAAATCTCTTCTTACACCCCCTGGGCATATATATCCAGCTGGATAAACTCTTCCTCCGGTTATCATTTCAAATAAATCCAGTATATAGTCCCTATACCCAAAAGCTATTTTGAATCCCGTATCAAAGCCGGTGCCAATTGATATTACTCCATACCATATGGTATGAGATTGTATTCTACTTAATTCTGCCATTATAACTCTTATATATCTTGCTCTTTCTGGGATGTCAATACCCATCAGCTCCTCTACAGCTTCTGCATGGATAAGATTCCAATTTAAAGATTCTAGGATGCAAATTCTATCAGATAACACGGCATTTTGTATTGGGTTTCTGTATTCCATCAATTTTTCAAACCCCCTATGAAGATAGCCAGGATCAGCTTTTGCTGATACTATTTTTTCTCCATCCACTCTTAATTTAACGGAGAAATTCCCTGAGCCAGGATGGGCGGGGCCGAAAAATAATTCGTAATCATTTTTATTAATAGCTTCTAACTCCATGGTTACACTTCCTCAAAATAAACCTTCTCTCTTTCATTATTCTTGTCGTAGTAGTTCTCTCGAACATATTTCCTCCAATCAAAATCCTTCCTAAATGGTGGTGGACCCTGCCAATCTTCCAAGAATAATGGGGATAAATCTGGATTTTCTTCGAAATTTACTCCAAACATTTCATGCATTTCCCTCTCATGTATCTGAGCACTCTCCCCCCAAATTGGAAAAATGGATTTAATTATAGGGTTATCTCTGTCTATTCTTGTTTTTATAGTTAAAAGAATTTTATGCTGGTAAGACCATAAATGATATGTAACCTCATATTTTCCTTCTTTTACCCAATCAGTTACAGATATGGCAGATAGATGATCGAAACCCATTTCTTTTACAAAATTGCACAATTCAATCAAATTTCCTCTGTCTACATTTATCCATATCCTTCTTTCTCTCTGTATCCTTCCTTCAACATCGAATTTTGCTGTAAGTTCTTTCAATATTGTCTCTTCCTTGCTTGCTTCCATTTCACTTCATCTCCTCTACGTGCTTAAATATTTTTCCGCATGCTTCAAACACTGCCTCTGGTCTGGGAGGACACCCAGGAATATACATAGTAACTGGTAGATAATCCTCCAACCTCTTTATTGTATTGTAGGAATCCCAATACATACCGCCTGTCATTGTGCATGAACCAAGGGCAATCACTACTTTTGGCTCTGCCATCTGTTCATATACTCTTTGCGCTCTTTTGATTGATTTCGTTGTCTGATAGCCTGCAATAAATAAAACATCTGCATGCCTTGGTGTTCCAACAACAATCATTCCAAATCTTTCCATATCCCATCTTGAACCAACAACTGGAATCAGCTCGCAGAATCCACATGAATTAAACCAATTAAAAATCCATATGGCTTTTATAAGTCGTTTCATCACCTTTTTTTGAGGGGATTTTTTAGCCAATATCTCACCTACTGTGAAAATACATTCATAAAATAAACTTTTCTATTCATCGAAATTTATGGTTACTATGTAGCATAGATAGAATTTGCAATGCAAAACTTATAAAAGCAATCCCCTTTCCTCTAACTCTTTTTTTAATTTTTCCACTGCTTTCGTTACTTGTTCCGCCTTTCTAGCACCTGTACAAACAATTTTTCCTGAGCCGAAAAGAAGTAAAACAACTCCAAATTCTTCTACACGATAAACCATGCCAGGAAAAATTTCTGGCTCGTACTCAACGTTCTCGAGTCCAAGAGCAAAGCCGGTATTCACCAGATTAAGTTTTCCATGTAAATCTGCAGAAGCAACGATATTTTGAATTTCTACTTGAGGATTATCTATAACCTTAAAGCCAGCTTTCTTCAGCATGTTGCATACTTTTCCTATGGCTTTGTTTACATCTTCGATGGTCTTTGCCCCCGTGCAAACAACCTTCCCGCTCTTGAATAACAAAAATGCAGTTTTCGGCTCTCCCATGCGTAAAACAAGTCCTGGAAATAAATTTGGCTTGTAATTTGTATTTGGTAAAGATTTTTCAATACTCTCTAAATCCAAATTTTTTGCGATGGTTGTAGACGCCACAATATTTTGTATTTTTATGCTATGCATGCTATGTAAATATGCCAACCAAGCATAAATGTTTGCATTATGCAGCGATTACAGCTCCATCGAAAAACTCAAATTAATTTAATTCGAATTTTTTTATATCCCTCGCTAATTTCAATCTTTTGAGGGAATTTGCTAAAAAACCCTTCAAAAAACGTCTTGATAAATTTTGAAGACTCTGAAACGGTAAGTATCAACGTATAACTATTTTCAGAATCTATATTCAACTTATACCAATTTGTTTTCTCGATATATCTCAATATTTGCTCTACATCTCTCAATCCTTTATCATAATATTCCTTCGTATGAGCTTCTCCTATTTTATACACTTCATCCCAAAACTTCTCGGAGCCTTTACCAATTTCAGAAAATATGGATTTCCAATGTGCTACATCCACTATTATATGCTCCATATTTGCCAAGTAATCTATATATGTCATAATATTTTCCAAAGGAATCTTCTCTCTTAGCTCTTCCATATTTTTTAAACATTGAAGCGCTTTCCGGATAATTCCAGCTTTCGAAACATTGTACTTCGATAAATATTCCTCGATAATTGATAGTGATTTTTCATCTAAAGATACGCTCAACCGTTCCACATTTTTACATTACATTAAATTATATAATTCTTTGTAACCGAAATGGTGAAAAATGATTAAAAGCGGACATATATGGTTGCAAATTCTCAAATACCTTTTTAATATCTGCTATAATACTAAACAAAATGTATGAAAGTAAACAACTATTGGTAATGGGTGAAGAATCTAGGAAGATAAAGCATAGTCTCTTAGATCAAATATTGGATAATTGCTATGTAGATAATTTAACAGGGCAATTCCACTGTAAAAAATGTGGACTTGTGATTCATATCGATTGGTCTCAGAATCTGGCTTTTTGTCCCGAACATGGTGTTTTATAATCACAGAATTCACGAATGGTAATTAAAGCCGGAGATGGGCAGATGATGGAAATAAAAATGAAGGAGAAAGGGGGTGGTAACACGGCGAATAAAGAGAGTATAGATACTGGAGATATTAGAATTCATATTTTACGTGTTAGAAAAACATCCCTCCCCCAGATAGAGAAAGAGGCGGCCCTATACAGACTAATAAAGCAAGTTGTTCTATGTAGCGAACTCCATCCATTAAAATGGGAAAAAGAGAAAGCGTTTGATAAAATACAGGAAATAATCCTGCTCGAGAAGGAATTGGCAAATTTGGGGTGACAAAACGGAAATTAGATGCCCAAGATGTGGTTATGTTATTTCGGCAAATGAATTATACGATTCATTTTAAAGACGGGAAATTTATAAATTAAATGCACGTATACCAGAAATATGACATCGACAGAGAAAAAAGACAGATATGAATTGCTATACAAAAATTTTAAATGGAGCGTTCCAGAGTATTACAACTTTGGTTTTGATGTCGTTGATCAATGGGCAGAAGATAGGACAAAACTGGCGCTCATATCTTTGGATGAATCCGGTGAGAACGCAAAATATCATACTTTTTATGACCTAAAAGTCCTTTCTAATCAGTTTGCCAATGTGCTTAAAAACCTTGGGATAAAGAAGGGGGATAGGGTTCTTGTAATCCTGCAGAGCATTCCAGAATGGTATATAGCGCTTATTGGAATGTTTAAACTTGGTGTAGTGCCAATGCCTGGGACAGTGCTCCTAACCTCACGAGATATTGAATACCGCTTAAATCGTGCGGAGGCATGTATGGTCCTAACGGACTTAGATCATGCTGAGAGCGTTGAGCTTGTATTGGATAAATGTCCAACAGTAAGTCATTTAATGCTAGTAGATGCTCATAGAGAGGGATGGCTGAATTTTTATGAAGAAATGAAAAAAGCCCCAAGGGAGTTAAATAGAGATGAAGTCGAGCCGACCCGCTCCACAGATCCAATGATAATCTATTTCACCTCCGGAACAACCGGTCATCCTAAAATGGTTCTTCACACACATAGCTACCCACTTGGGCACGAGGTGACCGCTCGTTTTGCCCAAGGTTTAACAAAATGCGATCTTCACTGGACTGTCTCAGAAACAGGATGGGCTAAGGCAGCATGGGGAAAATTATTCGGTCAGATGATAGTTGGGGCAGCCATCATTCAATGGGAAACTCCAGGTAGATTTGATCCAGATGGTTTACTTAAGGCTATGGAGAGGTATGGGGTAACGACATTTTGCGCTCCGCCCACTGTATACCGCATGCTCATACAACTTGATTTATCTAAATATAATCTAAAATTAAGGCATTGTATGAGCGCTGGAGAGCCTCTAAACCCAGAAGTTATTAGGGTATGGAAAAAAGCGTTTGGTTTGGAAATCTATGATTTTTATGGGCAGACCGAGACGGTATGCGTTTTATCTAATTATCCATTTATGCCAATAAAATATGGCTCTGTGGGCAAGCCAACTCCAGGTCATGATGTACGAATCGTTGACGATGAAGGAAATGAGTTGGGACCAAATGAGGAAGGGAACATTGCCCTTTACTTGGGTAAGGAACGACCACCAGGTCTTTTCAAAGAGTATTGGAAAGACCCCGAGGCAATGGCGGAGGCATTTAGGGGGGATTATTATTACACAGGGGACAGAGGTTACAAAGATGAAGACGGGTATTTCTGGTTCGTTGGAAGAGCAGACGATATTATCAAGTCATCAGGTTATAGGATAGGACCGTTTGAAGTGGAATCTGCATTAATAGAGCATGATGCTGTTATGGAATGTGCAGTTGTAGGTGTTCCAGATCCTGGAGGAGTAAGGGGGGAAATTGTAAAAGCATTCGTTGTTCTTGCCAAAGGATTTAAGCCCTCGGAATCACTCACCAAAGAATTGCAAGATCATGTTAAAAAATTGACAGCTCCATACAAATATCCAAGAATCATAGAATATGTCGATAAACTCCCTAAAACTATTTCTGGGAAGATATTGAGGAGGGAGTTAAGGAAAAGGTAATTTAACAAATGATTAAATTTGGTGATGTGTGGTTATTCATTCGTAAATACATTTTTAATAGCTAATGTAATAGAATTTTGGGCAGGGTCTTTAAAATCGTTCCACATTTTCATAAAATCCCTCTACCTCTGCCCCCACCACTTTTTAAATAAAAAGTTTAGAAAATTGTAATCATTAAAATTTGTAAGGTATATTTGTCTCAGTTCTTTATCATCAACAAAAAGTATTTTATTCATGAACTTCTCCCTTCGTAACTACATTTTTAACAACATTTTCAACCCTTTCTACAGCATTAAGTATGACTTTTAATTTCTCGCGATGCTCAGCATCTCTTTCATCTTTTATTGCCAACTTAAGATAACCTTCTGCAATGCATAAAAGGTTAAAGAAATAATGGGCTGTCTCGGCTTTAAATTTTTTTACAATATTTCCCTCACCAGTCAAAGCAGCACGGATTTTTTGTGATATTGTTTTTATCATGAAAAAAGGGGTGCATTTTACACGGCGACAACAAAATATATTGAAGCCAATACATATTGGATTGAAGCCAAAGTTAAATAGTCAATCTATATTTAGATAGTATGCAAGAGGATGAATATGAAAAAATATGTAGAAGATTAAAAAATTGCATAATAAATGCAGAGGAACTATTGAAAGACGTCGAACTCATTTCAACTGGGGAACTCAGTTGTTTGGTAGTGGCGTTATCGGTTAAATTAAATGAGAGAATAAGGGGAAAAGAATCGGAACAAGAAAAGTGAGGAAAGAGAAATGAGGAGTGAAGAAGAAATAAGGAAGGAATTAAGAAGAAGAGAAAATATTCTTCAGAGAATGAAGAAGGACCCTTCTTGTCCTCCATCTACACGTAGCCTAATGGAGGTTTACATTTCTGCATTGAAATGGGTGCTCGAGGGAGAATAACATGAAAATAAATATGGATGATGTAGAGTATATAACAGAAACAAGTACTACTATAAGGGGAAGCAGACGTCGCACAACCCTTCCAAAATATATTGTTGATAAACTTGGCATAAAAGATGGAGACAAAATACGATGGATACTTTTCAAAGATGACACCGTAATCTTAACAAAGGTCAAGCGAGAATGATATGATGCTGGAAGTGTTGATAATCTTGGCGGCTTTATTTGCAGCTATCATAGATACATCTCTCGGTATGTGCTATGGTACTGTTCTCACACCTTTTCTTATCATAGCTGGATACTCACCACAGACAGTGGTTCCTGCTGTACTCCTATCCCAATTAGTTGTGGATATAGCAGGTGGTGCAACCCATACAAAAGTGAAAAATTTCACAAAAAAAGATGTGAAAGTAGCATTGCTTGTAGCAACCTCAGCTACTACTCTGGCAGGAATCGGCTCTCTATCTAATTTAAGCCTCCCCAAAATAATCACAAAAACATATATAGGAATACTCGTCACCATTTTGGGCTTTCTTACGCTCTATGGAGTAAGACTCAAAAAATCGCCTAAGGGTCTTATCCTCATCTCAAGCATTGCCGGATTTAACAAAGGATTTATGGGTGGTGGTTTTGGTCCTGTAATAGTGTCGGGACAGATCATTTTCAATCATGATATGAGACCATCTGTGGCAATAGGAGATATTGCCGAAATTCCTGTATGCATTGCTGGACTATTGGTTTTTGCAACACTCACAACATTATCATTCTCATCCATTTTCATTATCCTATGTATTCCCGCTGTAATAGGCTCACTCATAGGACCCCGTTTAACGGTAAAGATCAGTCAGAAAAATTATGCTGAAAAAATCATAGGAATAGCTATGTTGGTCTTAGGGCTGATGACCATGGCAAAAATTTTACTAGGTTAATACAAAAGGGAGTTAATCAAAATTTTTTGACCATTTAAATCTATTGCCATTAAATCTGGCGATGATGCAGCATCGACATTGAAAAGCCCAATCCATTTTTATTTATTTGTGTTTGACTAAATGGAGTTTTTTTCATTCCATTATCTTTTCCAATTCAAAATTGCTATGAGGAAAGATTTCCATTGGCTTACCATTTCTAAAAACGTACATGGCGTCATTAAAAGAATGAGCAACACTTTTCTCATTTGCCATCCAGATTGGAATAGGATGTGCATAAATTCCTTTTCTGCTATCAGTTACACAAAAAGATCTTTCTCTATAACTGCTAGATGGGGATTCATAGTATTACAATGAGGACAAACCAGATAATATAAAAGCAATAAAAGGCATAAAATATGGTAAATTGGTGATGGTAAAAAAACCTCATTCTAACACTCCATTTGTTTAAAAATATTGGTAAACGCACTTTTAATATATTGCATGAAACGATATCATCCAGCGAGATAACCATATGGAATGTTATGATATTTTCTCTCTGAGCAGAAAAAGATATATATCAAATTTACTTTACTTTTTTCAAATAAACTTGACCGAAGAGGCAGGAGAATGTTTACGAGAATAAAGAAAAGGGATGGGCGAATAGTTAAATTTGAATCCCAAAAGATTACAGATGCAATCAGGAAAGCTGGGGAAGCTACAGGGGAGTTTGGCGAAGGGATTGCCAGGAAGCTAACGCTCAGGGTTCTAAATTTAGCGCAGCAGGCAATTTCTCATAAGATTCCTACAGTAGAAGAGATTCAGGACATCGTTGAAGAGGTTTTACTATCCTCACCTTATAAGAAAACCGCAAAGGCTTACATAATCTATCGCGATCAACACGCAAAAATAAGAGAAATCGTTTCTAGTGCAAGCGTAGACTTGATTGATCAATATTTAGAAAGATTGGACTGGCGAGTAAATGAAAATAGCAACATGAGTTACTCCTTACAAGGATTAAATAATTATATTTCTTCCGAAATTAGTAGAATTTACTGGCTTAACAAGATATATCCTCAGGAGATTAGAAGATCCCATATAAGTGGTGATTTTCACATCCATGACTTGAATATCCTATCTGTCTACTGTGTTGGCTGGGATCTCCAGGATTTACTCTTGAAAGGCTTTAAGGGGGCGCCCGGCAAAGTAGAGAGTAAACCTGCAAGGCATTTTAGAAGCGCCTTGGGGCAGATTACAAACTTTTTTTATACCTTACAAGGAGAAGCTGCGGGCGCTCAAGCCTTTTCAAATGTTGACACCCTTCTAGCTCCTTTCATAAGGTATGATAATCTCACTTATAAACAAGTTAAACAGGCGTTACAGGAGTTCGTGTTTAACATAAACGTTCCTACAAGGGTTGGCTTTCAAACACCATTTACAAACATCACCTTGGATCTAAAAGTCCCAGAAACCCATCTTAATACACCTGTAATAAGGAGTGGCAAATTCCAGAATGAAGCATATGGCGATTTTCAGGAAGAGATGGACATGCTAAATAGGGCTTTCCTTGAAGTTTTAGTAGAGGGGGATGCTAAAGGCAGGATATTTACATTTCCAATTCCCACTTACAATATTGTCAAAAATTTTGACTGGGCTAACCCTAACTTGGATTTATTGTGGCAGGTAACTGCAAAATATGGGATTCCATATTTTTCCAACTTTGTGAATTCGGATATGAGCCCTCAAGATGCTAAGTCCATGTGTTGTCGCCTTAGGTTAGACCTTCGTAGATTGGAGAAAAGAGGGGGAGGGCTCTTTGGAGCTAACCCACTCACGGGTTCCATAGGCGTTGTTACAATAAACATGCCGAGATTGGGGTATTTATCAAAGGATGAGGGGGAGTTTATGGAATGTCTGGAGGAGCTGATGCGCCTTGCAAAAGAGAGTTTGGAAATTAAAAGAAAAATCTTAGAAAGGTTTACGGAAAATGCCCTCTACCCTTACTCAAAATTCTATCTGCGAAATATAAAAAAGAGATTTGGGCAATACTGGAAGAACCATTTTTCTACCATTGGACTCGTGGGGATGAACGAGGCTTGTCTGAATTTGTTAGGAGTAAATATAGCACATGAGGAAGGGAGAAAATTCACGCTAAGGATCCTGGATTTTATGAGAAACAAGCTTTTGGAATTTCAGGAAGAAACGGGGAATAATTATAACTTGGAGGCAACTCCTGCCGAGGGCTCCTCTTATAGACTCGCTAGGGTAGACAAAAAGATGTATCCAAATATAATATGTGCAAATGAGAAGGAATATCTCAAAGGTGCTAGGCCCTTCTATACAAATTCTACCCAACTTCCAGTAAACTATACAGATGATGTTTTTGAAGCACTGGATCTGCAGGATGATATACAGACCAGATATACTGGAGGGACTGTTTTTCATATATATGTGGGGGAACAGATTACAAATCACGAGAGCGTCAAGAATTTGGTTAGAAAGGTATGCGAGAATTACCGTCTACCTTATTTTACGATTACACCAATATTTAGTATCTGTCCTACCCATGGCTACTTATCTGGCCAGTACCAAGTATGTCCAAAATGTGGTGTGAAGTGTGAGGTATATTCCCGCGTGGTCGGCTATTTTCGTCCAGTAAATCTGTGGAATGAAGGTAAAAGAGAGGAATTTAGGATGAGGAAACCCTTTAAAATAAAGGGATCGTAATGTTAATTGGTGGTCTTCAAAAGTTTTCATTAATTGACTATCCGGGCAAGATATCTGCAATCATCTTCACCCAGGGCTGTAACTTTAGATGCCCTTACTGTCACAATCCGGAGCTCGTTGAGCCCGCTCTTTTCCAACGAGCCATGAGCTCTAAGAAAATCTTTTCTTTTCTGGAAAAGAGAAAGGGGAAGATCGATGCCGTTGTAGTGACGGGCGGAGAACCCACCCTACAAAAAGATTTATTGAATTTTATCAGAAAAATAAAGAATATGGGGTATTTGGTGAAATTGGATACCAATGGAAGCAATCCGAACATTATAGAAAATATGATCGACAAAAAACTTGTAGATTATATCGCCATGGATATAAAAGCCCCTTTGCAGAAATATGAGGAAATTGTAAGGGCTGAGATAGATACTAAAAAAATAGAAAAAAGCATTGATCTCATTATGGAATCTGGAATCGATTATGAGTTTAGGACGACTTTAATAAAACCTTTATTATCAACAGAGGATGTTTTGAATATAGGAAAAACAATCCAAGGTGCTAAACGCTATATTTTACAAAAATTTATACCTTCAAAAACTTTGGATAGGGAGTTTTTAGCATCCACTTTTTCGACAGATGATTTCAAATTTTTGCACAAAAAATTGGGAAGTTATATTGTTGAGTGTATCATACGTTAGGATGAAAGTCCTTCGGCTACAAACATAAAATAACAGAAAAATTACCGAGTATTGATTTCCTTTGCTCCCTTTCTTTTCAATTCTTTACTATACTCGGACTCTCTAAAGCTTATGAGAACGCCTAAATCATATTCTGACTTCTTTCCATCTTTTTCTGCAAAGATTTTTCCCTTTTTTATTTCTATTCCTTTTACTATTTCACTTCCTTTTATTTTACTCATTAGATTTATCATGTAGCCACTTTCTCCGTTTTCATTAATAAAAGCAATTTTCTTTGCAACTTTCCCATCAGAAGGGCGAATTGGATGAGACACTTCCAACATTTTCTCAAATTCAAAGGGTGTAAGAATATTTGGATGATTTATAGCATTCTCTTGAATTTCAGGGTCGATGAAGACTTCATCTGCTTCAATTTCAATTTCTTTTTCATTCTCCTCATAAACTATCGCATTTTGTGGGCATTCATTTGCGCATATTCCACATCCAATGCATTCCCTACAACTCAGACAACGTTTTGCTTCCTCAATCGCTTCTTCTTTTGTAAATCCTTTCTCCACTTCCTTAAACGTTGTCCTTCTTTCATCTAAAGGAATGTAATCTACTTCTCTCCTTTCTTTAATTTCAACGTTTCCCAGCAATACATTTTTGTTAACTAGGGAGATGTCATGCTTATCTACAATTGGGCGATATACACTGCTTTCAACTGGATTGAAGGAGATTTTTTTGCCATGCAGGTAAGCATCAATTCCCTCCGCCGCCCTCCTGCCTGCTGCGACTGCTTCAATTACAATGGATGGTCCAGTAACCATATCTCCTCCAGCGAAAACTCCTTCCATGGATGTTGCGCCAGTTTTTTCATCAATGACAATGGTATTCCATTTTGTTTTGCGGACCTCAGGCATGAAAGAAAAATCAGGAGATTGACCTATGGCGGAGATTACAGTATCTACTTCCAATACAAACTCGCTTCCTTCCTTTGGAATTGGCTTCCTCCTTCCACTTTCATCTGGCTCGCCTAATTCCATCTCAACACATTCTATGCCCACTACTTCTCCATTCTTTCCTATTATGCGCGTTGGAGCAACCAAGTAGCGTATTTTGACACCCTCCTCCTCCGCAAACCTAATTTCTTCCTCTCGAGCTGGCATTTCCTTTCTACTCCGCCTATACAAAATTGTTACTTCCTCGCAACCAATGCGTAGAGCACACCTTGCTGCATCGATTGCCACATCTCCTCCTCCAATGACAACCATTTTCCTCCCCCGAAATGCTGCTATGGCAGACTCTGGAGACAAATTCACATCTCTAAGGAAATCAACACCCCTTATTACACCCTTCAAATCCTCTCCTTCTATGCCCATTTCCTTTCCTTTATGTGCTCCAACAGCAACAAAAACTGCATCAAAATTATTTCTTATTTCATCAAATGAAATGTCCTTGCCTACTCTCGTGTTCAACTTTATCTCAATGCCTAAATCCAGTATCGCCTTTATTTCTTTTTCCAGAACATCATGGGGCAATCTATAATCTGGTATTCCAACAGCAAGCATACCCCCCGCCACTGGAAGGCTTTCAAATATCGTTACTTTATAACCTTTCATAGCCAAATCATGGGCAGCCGTCAATCCTGCTGGCCCAGAGCCAATGATGGCAACCTTGTATTTCCCATTCTCATTTTCAGGAGGCTTCGGCAATTCAATTTTTTCTTTTTGCTCATAAACCCAGTCTGCAGCAAATCTTTTCAGCAAGCGTATGGAAATTGGCTTTTCCAAGGCTTGTCTTTTGCAGAAAGTCTCGCAGGGATGGGGGCAGACCCTTCCCAGAACAGCAGGCAATGGCAGTCTTTTGCGTATTATTTCCAAAGAACCTTCAAAATCCCCATCTGCAATCTTTGCGACATAGCTGCGCACATCAACATGTGCAGGACATCCTGTTTGGCAGAAAGGGGTCTCTTTTTCTAAAAAATAGGTTGATGGTATTCCATCCCTTCCATAAACTGCCTTTCTATAAAATATGCCATTTTCCCTATCAATAATTTTTACTGGACATACTTCCTCGCATATTCCGCAGTTATCGCAATTTTCATTTATCCTTGTTGGATAAATCCATATCTTTACTTTTCCATCTTCAATATCCCTTACCAAAGAATTTCCAACTATGCATATTTTGCCTTTTTCAACCATCTCTTTTAGCTTGGGAAGAACATCATCATATTCCTTCAATGAAGATTTATGCCTTTTTATTACATCTTTTGTTATAGAAGGAAATCTTTCTACAATATAAACCCTCTTTTCTTTAGCAATCTCAATCGCTTTCTTTATTCCACCAACTCCAGCGCCAATGATAACGATTCCTTTCCCATTTCCTTCAATTGAAGAAAAAATTGGCATTTCCCTTTCCCTTTCTTTCTTTCTTCCTAGGGCATATTTCACTTCTTTATCCATTTCTTGAACAACCCTTCCTCTCCTTAACAAGTCCATTATGTATTTGAATGTTAAATCTATAGGCAAATCAACTTTTTCTGCAATATCTTTTAAGGAGGCATCCCCTCCCTCCAGAACAAGCAGAATTTTCTGCTCATTCAACTCATCCCAAACCATTGAATTTGCAAGACGCTCCATTTCATGCTGAGTGAAAATTTCTCCATATTTATTTCCCTCCTCGGTAAAAACCTTCTCCTTTGTTGCAATTATGCGCAAACGTGGTTGCATGGACGCCCTCAATGCTGCCTTCAGGGATATGCTATTCCTTTCTTCCTCTGGCAAAGGTCCAAGTTTTTTCAATTCCTCAGTAAATTCTGTGACCACTTGTGCAAATCTCTCTCCCTCGGAAGCAGAAATCCATTCTAAGCGCAGCCTTCGCTCATCAATTCCAGCATGCTTTAGCAAGCGTCGTGCCATATTTACTTTCCTTATGGTGTAATAATTTCCTGTGATGTAATGGCAGTCCCCAAGATGGCATCCTCCAACCAGAACACCATCTGCTCCATGCAGAAATGCAGTGAGGATATAAGAAGGCTCAACACGCGTGGAGCACATCACCCTTATTGCCCTTATTGTCGGAGGGTACTGAAATCTGCTCACTCCTGCCAGATCTGCCCCTGCATAGGAGCACCAGTTGCATAAATAGCCAACAATCCTCGGCTCAAAGCTCATATTTCCTCCAAGGCAGCAATTGTCTGCCTTACTATCTGCTCGTCCCTATAATGCCTCATCTCTATTGCCTTATGGATGCAGGAGGAGCCGCAAGCCCCGCATCCCTTGCATGCGGCGGGCAGATTCTCTGCCTTTTTCTCTCCATTTATTTCTACCAAACGCATTGCACCATAGGGGCATACCTCTACGCATATCCCGCATCCCTTACATTTTTTTGTATCTATTACTGGCATCAATGCTTCTGGCATTACATAGCCCTTAGCCATTGGAATTGCAGCCCTGCTCGCTGCAGCCAATGCCTGATAAACACATTCATTTACATCTGCTGGGGCTCTGCAGGAGCCAGCCATATAGATTCCATCTGTTGCAAAATCAACGGGGCGTAGTTTTACATGAGCCTCGAAGAAGAAACCATCCTGACCGAGGGGAACTTTCAGCATTTTTGACAATTCCTTTGCACCGCTCCTCGCTATCAAAGGTGTTGAGAGTACAACCAAATCCGCTGGAATTTTCATGTTTCTTCCTATGCCCGGTTGATAAAAGCCCACAACCAATCTCCCATCTTCTTTTTCTATGTAAGAGACAGTGGGTATAGTATCCTCAACTCTAATAAAGCGGACACCCGCCTCTCTAGCCTTCCTATAATACCATTCATACATTGTTCCATATGTTTGTACGCCTTTATGAATGACATATACCTTCGCATCTGGATTTTTTTCCTTTAGCAACTTTGCATTTTTAATGGAATTCATGCAGCATATACGGGAGCAATATCTCACCCTCTCTCCTCTACCTCCGACACATTGAATCATTACAATGGTTTTTGCCTCTGGAAAGTCCCCATTTTTGAGCATTTTTTCCAATTCAAATTGGGTGATGATGTTTTCATATTCTCCATAATTATACATGAACCTTGGCTTATACACATCTGCTCCTATTGCTACAATAATTGTTCCAACCTTGATTTCCGTTCTTTCCTTTCCGTTGATAACAACACTATAATCTCCAATATATCCTTCCACATGCTCTACCATACTTTCCAGTAATACATGAATATTCTTTTCTTTCTTAACCTTCCCCTCCATTTCTTTTAATACTTCATCTGCATTTTTTTCATAGGGATACAATTTATTCAAGTGCCTCAACATTCCCCCAAGCACATTTTCCTTCTCAACTAAATAAACTTCAAAACCTTGTTTTGCAAGGGACAAGGAGGCAGTCATTCCAGAAATTCCACCACCTATGACCAATGCTTTCCTTTCTACAGGAACTTTTATTTCCTCCAATGGCTCTAGTAAGCTCGCCCTTGCAACAGCCATCCTCACCAAATCTTTTGCTTTTTCCGTTGCCTTATCCCTTTCCTTTTGATGGACCCATGAGCACTGGTCTCTTATGTTAGCAAATTCAAAAAGATATTTATTTAATCCAGCCTCCTCGCAAGTCTTCCTAAACAAAGGTTCATGAGTTCTTGGGGTGCAGGAAGCAACAACAACTCTATTGAGATTATGCTTCTTTATAGCCTCTCTTATTTCTGTTATTCCAGCATCTGAGCAAGTATACATATTTTCCTGTACAAAAACAACATTTGGAAGAGTCTTTGCATACTCACATACAGCAGGAACATCAACAAAGCCTGCTATATTCGTCCCGCAATCACACACAAAAACTCCTATTCTTAACTCCATCATACCACCTCCGCAATAATTTCTACTACTTTTGCTGCTGCTGCAGAAGCTTGTATGACGCTCTCCGTTATATCCTTCGGTCTCTCGCAGCATCCAGCAACGAATATGCCCGGCTTTGATGTTTCTACAGGATTTGTTAAATAATCTTTTGCCTTGATGAATCCATATTCATCTGTTTCAATGCCTAGGATGGAGGCTAATTTTTTTGTACCTTCAGCAGGCATTATAGGCGTTGCCAAAATAACCATCTCTACTTCTAACTTTTTTACCTTCCCCTCCTTTTCATCATCATAATAAATAATCAAATTTTTTGTTTTTTTATCCTCTACTATCTCTCCAGGTCTTCCATGGATGTATTTGATATTATAATCCTTCTCCCCTCTCTTGCTATATTCATAAAATCTTTTGCTGAATATCCTCAAATCAGAATAAAAAATGTATGATTCGATGTCTCCATAATGCTCATATGCCAGCATTGCGCTTTTTATAGAAACCATGCAACATAAAGAGGAGCACCACTGGCATCTCTTAACATCTCTTGAGCCAACACATTGTATGAAAGCAATCTTCCTTGGTCTTCTCCCATCAGGGGAGCAATGCAAATGCCCATGGGTTGGTCCTGCTGCATTTATAAGGCGCTCATACTCCATCCATGTATGAACATTGTCATAGATTCCATATCCATATTCCTTCATATCATTTGGTTCATACAATGAAAGACCAATGGCAACAATTATCGCACCTACTTCTAATTCCACAATTTTATCCTTATCATCATAATTTATTGCCTCTGCTTTGCAAATTTTTTGACATAAACCGCATCTATTCTTTTTTATTTTAAGGCAATATTCTGCATCTATGGTTGCCTTTCTTGGAACAGACTGTGGGAAGGGAAGATATATTGCCCTTCTTTTATCCAAATAGCTGTTAAATTTATTCGGCACTTCTGTTGGACATTTTTCCATGCAGTCTCCGCATCCAGTACATTTTGATGCATCGACATACTTTGCCTTTCTTTTCACCTTTACTTTAAAATTTCCTTCTTTGCCGTCAATACTCACAACTTCTGAATATTCCAGAATATCAATGTTTGGATGCGAAAAGCATTCATTCATCTTTGGAGCAAGTATGCATATGCTGCAATCATTGGTGGACATTGTTTTATCCAGCAAAGCCATTCTTCCCCCTATGCTTGGCTCCTTCTCAACCATATAAACATGTATACCTCTCTCTGCTAAATCAAGGGCTGCTTGAATGCCTGCAACTCCTCCTCCTATGACTAAAGCATCTTTCATTTTTCCTCCAACTGCTCGGCGCATAATGTTGCAAAATCTTTTACTTTTATCCCCATGTTTTCATTTGATAATGTGCAATTAAAATGAATCTGGCATTTTGGGCAGGATGTAATTAAAACCTTAGCTCCCGTATTTTTTGCCTCTTCCAGCCTTTCCTTTCGCATTTTTTCTGAATCGCTGGTACACGCTATCCATGTTGAAGTGCCACAACATAAAGCTCTCTCCTTTGCATGTTCCATTTCTTTGAGTTCAATTTTCATTGCTTTAATGGCTGAGCGTGGCTCTTCATATATCCCGAGATGCCTTCCAAGGCGGCAGGGATCATGATAGGTGGCAATCATTTCCCTTTCCTTCAAAGAAATTTTTTCATTTTTTATTGCATCTGCTATAATCTCACTAATATGAACCATTTCCAGATCAAAATCAAAATATTTGGCGTAGTCAATTTTAAAGGTACGATAACATTCTGGACATGAAAAAATTATTTTTTTGATTCCCATTTCCTTTATCATTTTTATATTTTTCATTGCCAGCTTTTTGAAAGTTTCCTCATCTCCATTCCAAAGGGCATCATGTCCACAGCAAACTTCCTCATCCAAAACCACGGGTTTTATTCCAAGGTGATTCAAAATTTTTATTGAATTTATAGCTATATCTGTAGATTTAACACCTATACTCTCAAACAAAACATCAAAGAAGGGGAGACATCCCACAAAGTACATTACATCCCCTTTCTCTGCTATCTCAACCCCATCAATCCATTCATTGCTTCTCTTTGCATCATTTGCCATCATCTTTGCAAGAATGGAAAATATACCTTCATGGGCATGCAAGCCAAGGTTTCCATTTGCTACCGCAACCTTCCTTACATCTTTTACAAAATCCAGGAAATTTACGCCAGAAGGGCATAGGTTTGTGCATATACCACATCCAAGACATGACCATACGGTCATTGCCTTTTCTATATCCCCAAATCCAAAAAGCGCAGACTCAACCATTCTAGCAGGAGAGCATTCTTTATTCACCCTTGTTACTGGACATGCTGAGCTGCATTTTCTGCACTCAACACAGTAATGGGTACTTGTTCTTGCTATTATCTCTTCCATGCTTTCAATTTGGTTACTCCATTTTTACCATATCCAGCAAGTCTTCTTGAGAGGAAAGGGTCTTTATCGAATTTTTTATTCCAAGTAAGGCAAGCAATTTTTCAGCTACGTCTATTTTTTCTCTCACCCTTTCATCAAATCCGTCTCCATAATAACATCCTATGACAAATACATTCATTCCATTAAGGAT
>Ga0164311_10000201_pt1 | contig 24094 bp, 22 predicted proteins | sample GuaBasSedimGuay2_FD_121796 | JGI IMG/M metagenome (GOLD analysis project Ga0164311, IMG submission 121796) | Subseafloor sediment microbial communities from Guaymas Basin, Gulf of California, Mexico - Guay2, Core 4569-9, 9-12 cm | ecosystem: Environmental > Aquatic > Marine > Hydrothermal vents... | reverse complement strand
CTCATTAAGAGATCCACTACCAGTTACTAGTTGAAGGTATGTTTTATTGACCCAAGCTTTAGAAAGAGATCCTGTGACCTCTTCATTCCCTTCGACTAGATCAGTTGGTTGTCTACCACCTATTTGATAGAAAGCTTCTAGATTAGTAGCTATTTCAACAGATGCTGAATCTGCATGCCCTATTTCTACATCATCCTTGTAGATTTTTGCATTCCAACCTTTATAGACAGGCATTCTCTTTTTCACCTAACATTAAAAGGAGCAAAGTTTTATTTAAACGCTCTTAACAATTAAGAATAAAATAATCTAGATAAAAGCAATTTTGACCAATAGCATGCCAACACCAAACTTTGAATTTTGATAGTTTCTTTCCTTCAACAAGATGAGGTCTCACATTGTATTTGGTCCAGTCGTTATATAAAGTAAATTCTTTTGTGGTAGAAGAACCATCACTATAGGTAGCTACCCATTTCATATATGAGGTTTCTGCGCAAATACGGGCATAAAAATAAAGTTCATTAATAAAATTAACAGGAATAGGAACTCCATAAATATCTTCAAAATTCTGCTCAATTGAGGAAGTACCAAAACCTACGGCACATTTACTTCCATCTTTTCCTAAGTCACCAATTTCCCAAGTTCCAGATTTTGACCAATAAGAGAAATCTCCAGTTTCGAAAGAATTATTCTTAAACATTTGTCCCGAAAAATAATATGGAGTAATGCTTTTAGCTATAAATTGAAAGTCTTCAGTGATTATCCCGCCTTGTCCTCCTATGAATGAGCCTTTTGATAGTTTACAATTTTCTACCAAAATACCCATTTTATCCACTTCAAGATCTAGTTCAAAGGTACTAGATGAATTTAAAAGGTTAAAGTAATAAGAATTAACCCAAGCTTTCTTAAAACTTCCTTGAAGTAAACGTTCTCCAGGAATTATTGTTGAAGGGAACCTTGCTCCAGCTTCAAAATAAGTCTCAGAGTTTTCCTCTATTTCTAATCTCCAGTTTTCGACATATCCTATTTCGATCCCATCAAGGAATAATTTTGCTTTCCACCCTTTATAAACTGGCATTAGACAACAGCCACAGATTTAGCTATGAAAGTATAATCTTCAGTTAAAACTCCTTCTTGAGGGATAGTAATCGTTCCTTTACTAAATTTACAGTCATAGACATATAATCCTAATGCAAAACTAGGTGACTGCCCTGGAGGTTTATTCCAGACTTGAATATAGAGATCGAAAGAAGAAAGACTTCCTGAACCAGAAATCAAACTTAGATAAGTTGTATCAACCCAAGCTCTTTTGAAAGAGCCAGTAATATTCATAGGTCCTTCCACTATTTGAAGGGTACTTCTATTCCCTGCTTCGAAATAAGCTTCTAAAGAATGATCTATATCAATTCTTACTTGTTGGACTTTGCCAACTTCAGTACCATCTATTAGTATCTTTGCGTTCCAACCTTTGTAAACTGGCATTTTATTCCCTCGGCCATAATACTGTTATTCTTATAGTTATAGTTTTTCTATGAAGAAGATTATCTTCATCTAGAGGATGAGAGAACATTCCAATTTCTTCAATGTCCAGAATTCCATGACTATTCTTTAGAGTTTCTTTTCCCGTCTCGAGGATTCTGATAACTTTTTCAGCAAGGAAATCTCTCAATTTAGTACCTACATAAGTTGTAGAATCAAAAGTTGCTTTATCGTTCATCTTAACCCAAACATCAATATCATAATCAATCATAGCTACTTTTGCTAAAGTAAATGTACTTCCACTTTCTGTTATTGGAGAAATTTTATCCCCGATTCCTGCAGGACTTAAGATAGCTCCTGTTTGAGTAACAGATATCCTTGGGAAAGTAGCATCCATCCGAGGATAATCACTGTAAATCCAATTCCCACTTCCATGGGGATTTGGCATATTATTTCTCAGATGTGTGACAAGAGCTGTAGTTAGATTAACGAGCCACAATTTGTACTTTCCCTCTTTTACTTCTCATTATAGTTCTCTTCTTGACCTTAATTTCCTTTTCTAAGAACTTAAGAATTTCTCTATGTCTTCTTGTTACAATTCTATAGATCCAAGGATTTGTTCCTGTTCTAGCAGGTTGTTTGACCTTTCTTGTAATTACCCATGTTTTCGCCCCTTTTTTACCTGGTGGTGGTCTAGCTACTTTTGGATTTCTAAAGACTAAAGTTCCTAATGGGAATGTCATTGCCTTTCCTTTAATGGTAATTGCTCTTCTCCCAGAATGTAGAGAGAGTAAAGCCATCAAAGCATGATAAGCAGGACTTCCTCTTATACTTCCTCCTGGAATCCCTATTGTTCTATACTTATACTTTCCATGTGTGGTTCTTATAATTTTTAAATGTTTTCGTATTAATCCTTTAGGTACTGAAGGGTTATTCCCACTATAAACTGGTGTTTCAGAAATTACTTCTGGATAAATAGAATAAATCCAATCAGAGAAAGCTTTAAAATAAGCCTCAGCAATTGGCTCTTTAAGATGTTTAGGATAACGTGCTTTAAGTACTAGCCCGATTACTCTTACTTTCCTTGGCATTAGATCACTCTCTTAAGAACCGCTCTTTTGTACCAGATCTTTTCTCCATAATAATAGTCTTCTATTGAATCTATTCTCCAAGTTTTACTGTTCCAAGTAACTTCGTCCTCAGCTTCAATACTAATTGTTTTTCCTCGGACTAAATATGATGGAAGAAAAAAGCCAAAAGCATCTCCTATGCTCAGAGTGCCAGGAACTACATAAGCTAAGTCCTCAGAAGTTATTTCCTGAATTTCAGCTTTAATTGTATAAGTTCCAGAAACACTTCGACCTCTTTGGCCATAAGCATCTTCTTCATCACTATAGGAATATTTAGTAAGAGTAACTTCCTTTCGAAGAATTTTCTTAAGGACATACTTAGGTGGTATCTTTAACATAGCGTTTCCTACCTCTACTTTCTTCATAATCAACTACAGTCCCTGGTCCCCTGAATCTACCTTTTATCCTAGGAGCAAGAACCATTTTTCTATATCTGACATAGTCCATAGGAACAGAAGTTATTTGGTTGACTATTCTAAAGAACTCTTCTCTTAATCTTTCCCATGGTTGAACACTTCTTACTCTTATCCCACCAATTGCAAAAGTTTCTGGCACTAGATATTGTTCTCTAGCAACCCAAAGCATTCCAGCATAATAAGCTGTTGCTAAATTAACTAAATCCCAATCAATAGCTTTAGTATAATAGGAATAATCTATAGTTATTTTCTCCACATCAGTAGATGGTGCAGAACTTAAGACAAATTTCCCATGTTCGGGATAAAAAGTAGAAACAGTAGCTTCTACCCTTGAACCAGGGTCATCTTCATCAGTCCATAAATAAATAGTAAAATCGTTAGTAGTTATTTTCTTATCAAAGTCTGTATCTGCTATGAACTTATTAGAAACAGAGAAAGTATTATTACTTCCATTTATAGACCCTGTCATGGTTTCATCTTTAATTTGAACTTGCCAATACTTAATTACTACGTGTTGAGCTTTATCTATAAATTCTTCTAGAATATCATCAGGTGCATCTTCTATAGTAACACCCAATAAGTCTCTAATCTCTTGAGGAGTAGTATACATCTTCCTCACTAGAAATACTTCATCTACCACACATTTAAACCTTATGAGAAAACACACAAATTAGAACTTAAAATATTTGGGAGAAAAAACAAAAAGAAAAGGTTAAACGATCACACAGGATCGTAACCTAAATTTTATTTAACTTTTAACTGGCAGCTTAAAGATCAGCTGAACCGTCTGTTATGTTAACTATCAGTTCCAGAGCATCTTTGTCTGTTACCTTGACACCATACTCCACATAGAAGTATAGTTCTATCGAGTCAGTTGCAGGATTATCCCATCTCTTCATATCTAGCCTTCTTCTTACTGCAAACCAAGCAGCTCTGGTTGGGTCTATAACTAGAGCAGCTCCATCAGGCATTTGAGTTGTAACCAAGACTTTCAGACCAGCTATCTTACCTATCTCACCATTGACTATTGGTTCATTAGTTCCATATTTAGCAGCATCAATGAACATATTGCTCTTCAGAATTCCACCCAAAGCATTAGGATGAATTACTATGAACTGAGGACGCCATTTTCTTGCTTTAACTGCTGTTACTGCTTTGACTATTGCTTTATAGCCATTCACTGACCAAGTGCCTTCAGAGAGAGCATCTACACAGTAACTCTTACCATGAGCAGATTGCCAATAAGTTATTGTACAAGCACCTGAAGCAACTATTTTGCCATCATAGTAATCTGCCTTTACAAAGTTACTTTCTGACTCTTCAACATAGACAAGAGCTCCGCCAGATATTGTCGCAGTTCCTGCAGCTCCAAAGGTATGAGCATCCTCTGTATAATCCAGCAATGCTTTCATAATATCAGAGTCTTCTTTGTCTGCCAAAGCAATTCCTGCTTCTGTGACCGCATCCCTTATCAGGTTAAGTTCACAGCCTTCTATAGCTTCTTGAGTTATGTGCACTGCCACACCCTTCTTTGAGGGCGTAATTGTATTAGAAGTATAAGTTATTTTGGAGCTAGATAGTTCTGTTCCTTCTGAAACATCTTGAGCTGTCAAGGTTCCTCTGCGTCCAATTACTATTGAACGCCCTTTAGTCCTAACAAGGTCTTCATTTATTCGGACCAAGTTACGACCAAATCTACGAGCCCTTGCAGCTTCTTCTACTTCATCAAGGATAACCTTTGGTATCAAGTCTGTGATAGCAGAGACACTTATTGTACTTGCCAGTTCTTCTAAACTTTTCATTTTTATATTCACCCTTGTATATTTACAAGAGTACGTAATATAGAAAGAAAGAATTATATTTAAAAGTAGTCCTTACTATTCTCTTCCTCTTTTTATAAGATCATGCTTAAGGGCATAGTGCAAGAGTTCAGCTACATCGTATTCTCGAAGCATCTCTTCTATTTCTTCTCTGCTAGGCTGATCTTCTTTTACTTCTGTATTTGAAGGTTTAGAAACCTGTTGCTGAATTTGCATTTTTTGGATTTCAACAAGACTCTCTACTGCTTTCTTAAGTTCTTTGATTTGCTCTTCTAGAGATTTTTCTTCTGACATCGTCCTTCCTCTTTAGAGAGAAGCTTAGAATTTTTTCTTCTTGATTAGCTCAAGAAGGATCTCAGGGTAGTTTTCCCTGACAAATTTCTCTAGTTCTTCTGGAGTAGGTTCTTTCTTTTCTTCTTTAGGCTCTTCAGCTTTTGGAGCTTCTTCTTGGACTGTTTCTTCTTGCTTAGTTTCTGCAGGTTTCTCTTCTATGGGTTTTTCTTCTGAAGGCTTAGATTCAACTTTGGGCTCTTCTACCTTTGGAGTTGCTACTTCCTCTTTTTTAACTTCTGGTTTAGGTTCCACAGGTTGTTCTGTCTTTTCTATTTCTTCTTTCACTTCTGGTTTAGGCTCTTCTGTTTGAATTTCCTCGGTTTTCTCGACTTTAGGTTCGACTGGTTTACTTTCTTCTGCCTTTGGTGTCTCTTCTTTGATTTCCTCTTTCTTTTCAGCACAAGGTTCTTCAGGACATGGTTTCTTTTCTTGAGGAGCTTCTTCCATTTTAGTAACCTCAGGTACTTCATTCCCTAACTCCTTTATATCTGTTGCCGACTTCTCTTCAAGAGACTTAGTTATTTCTTCTGTTTGTTCTTCAATTGTAGCAGACTTCTGTTCTTTTTTCCATTCAGCAGCACAAGCTTTCATTCTCTTAACAACATCCGGAATTTCTTCTGCCTTTTCTTTCATACACTTTTTCATAAAGTCTTTGTAATTACCTGCTAATTCTAGAAGATCTAAAAGTTCTTCTTCTGCTGATTTCTCTTCTGGTTTAGGTACACATTTTTTCTGCTCAGGATCCCAAACTTGTCCTTCTGGGCATTTATATTCTGGTTCCTTCTCTTGTTTCTCTTCTTTTTCTTTTTCTTCTTCCTCTTCTTCCTCTTCGTCTTCTTTGTCTGCATCAGACTTAGGCATTGGATATTTACCGTAGTAAGGATAGTAAGGATATCCATAGTAAGGATATTGCCCTTTGCCGTAGTAAGGATATTTGTAGTAAGGATATCCATAATAGCCATAGTACACTGAAACTACTTTTCTACCTCTTTTCTTAAGTTCTGCTACTTCTTCAGGACTCTCAAGTTCTAAGACAGCCCAAAGAGATTTCTTCTCTGGTTTCTTTGCTTTCTTTTTCTTCTTTGGCTTGTAAGGATAGTATGGGTAATACGGATAGTATGGATATGGGTATTTGCCATAGTATGGATAAGGATATCTATAGCCATAGTAATAAGTCACTACTTTCTTTCTTGCATTCTCTTCTAGTTCAGAAAGATCTTCTAGTTCAACAACAGCATAGAGTTTTGGTGATTCTATTTCAGAGAGATCGATTTCTTCTTCCTCTTCCTCTTCCTCTTCTTCCTCAGTTTTCAATTCTTCAAGGACTTCTTCTTTTTCTTCTTTTTCTGACATTTTTTCCACTGCCTCTTTCTTTTCAATATTTATATTTAATCTTTTTGACAGTTCTTCTACTGCAAATATGAAACACTTATCACATGCAGGAGACTTTACGAGAGAAAGTTCGTTGAACAAGTAATTAAAGCCTATAGACTGTTCAGAGTTAATTGGGAACTTGTCTAACCAAGTTGAACAAGAGACTGCTGGGAAAGTTCCATCTTTAACTTTCTTAATAGCTTCTGGGTCTGTAACTTCTGCCTTAAAGATTAAGGACCTAAGAGTAGGATCATAATAAGTTTCTAAGACTTTGCCAACAGTTCTATCCTTAAAGTGTTCATCTAAACCATGTTCAACTTTCAAAGGTTTGCCCTCTAGTCTCTTAACTGCTTTCGCTATTTCCTCTTTCGGATAAAGAACATTTTTCCAGACTCCTTCAGTCAAGGCTACTCCCGAAATTATTAATTTCTCCTTTTTCTCTTCTAATGAAATAAAAGGAAGAGAAAACTCTACTTTCTCATGAGTAATATTCTTAGCCGTTTTCAATAATCTTTCTAATTGTTCTCTCTCAGCTTTAATTACATCAAATATTCCAGATGAGTCTGAAATATCCAATATCTCTCACCTACTCTTAAAGAATTGAATATTTTTATTTAAGTTCTTCTTCATCATCTAATATCTCCCATAGAATAGGAGTAAAGTCCTTCTTTCCAATACAACTTAATTCTTCCTCAAATCTAACTACTAAGTTTCCCGTTAGACTTAATTCCATTTTTACGGGATAAGAAAGGATCCCTCTTAGAGGGAACTTATGAGCAAAAGGAATAGAAGTCGAACCAATTAAAGAAAGACTTTTACTAAAACTTAAAGACGGAAAGCCTGTAATTAGAAACTTAGAAAAGAAAGGAGAAAAAGGAGCTCCTTTAACTAAAACAAAACTTTTGTAGGGAAATACTTTATCACCAAAGACTTTAATTGTTTCTCTGAACTTTCTTCGTCTAACAGGAATTACTCTAGTAATTATTTTCTTAATAACTTTAATTATCCATTTAAGCCAGCCATAGCCTTGAGTAATAAGAGAAGAACCACCTAGTCCCTTAGTTACTATACTCATTAAACAGGAACCCTCTCTGAATAAGCTTTCTTCTGTTCTCCTTTGAGCAAGAATTTCTTAAGTATAGTCTGACCATCAGTATCATAAATTATTAGATAATCTCCTTCTATCTTCCATCTTCCAGTTTCTACCTTCTTCAGAAGAGTTACATCACTCTCTATGTTCTCTATTTTACTCTTAACTGTACTTCCATCTTCAACATCCCAGACTTTCTCAGCTATATCTGTTTTGTCACTTTCAGTAAGGCCAGAAGTCATAGAGATAATTCCTTGAGAAGAAACCTGAAAAGTAATAGAAATAACTCCTGCTCCAGGAAGGACAATCCTTTCAGAACCATCGTCAGTTATTATGGTTCCGATTAAAACTAATCTATAATTTCCTTCCTCAGGAGCTAGCTTCCATCCATTCGTAAGCATGAAAATCTTATCCGTATAAACATTTCCTCCAAGAGGAGCATATCCTGTTGCTGACATCGGACAAGAGTAAGAAATCCCTTCTGGATTATCTGCCCAATCCATAGCTTGATTATAAATATCTTGAACATCGATTTCTATTGGATGAACAGTAGCTTTATATCCAGGAGTATAAGTTCTTGTTAAAGAAGTTTTTAAAATAAAGTTTTGCCCTGACCAAGAAGAATATTCATATCTATCTGATTCTCCAACATAAATTCCAGCAGGCCATCCTAAAGTAGCTAAAGCATCTGAAGTCCCCGGCTTAAGTCTAAAGGCATAGACATCACCTTCATATCCTTCCTTGTATCTTATTCCAACTCTTTCTCCATTATGAAAAGCCTCTAAGTATTGATTATGTGGAAAAGGGGAAGAGAGTTGTTGATTAATATGACTTACGATTGAATCTAAATCAGGACAATTCTGATTAAGAGTAACTTGAGTAAACTGATTATAAGAAGCTTTAGAATAAACATAAAAATTTTCAGGAGAGGAGGACCAATCATGTCCTCCCGAGAGATCTACAGTCCCCATACATTCTGCTTTTGACAAAGCTAGACTTATTTGTCCCTCATCAGGTGTCTCAGCAGGAATAGTTTCATTTACAGTAACTGTATTGGATCCAACTGTTGCCTCTGAGATAGTAAACTTTTGAGAAAGGATTTGGATCCATTTCATAGAAGGAAGGAAATTAATTGTCATTCTGTATCACTATACTTGGATTAAGTTCCTTGAATTCTTTGTATTTATACCACTGAATCCACTTTCTATTTCTGCCTTTGATCATTACTTCTACATACTCTTCTAGCTTAAGAGTGTCGTTGTTTACTGCATCTTTGACAGCAAACTTCACTTTTTTGAAATATAGTCCTTCTCGTATTCTTCCATTTGGATCTTTAAACTTCAAAGCTATTCACTCTCTTAAGTCACAATTCCATCTGAAGTTCTAATCGCTGAAACTCTCAATCCTGTATCAGTGAAAGTAGCTGCTAGTTGGAATGGGATTATTCCTTTCCTTCTGACTACTACTAAGACATATCTATCGGCTATATACTTTACTGTTACTGACTCTTGAGAAGCATCTGCTTGTCTATCAAGATAAGGTACATAGGCCTTGTCAGAAGAAGTATAAGCTCTTGAAGTTGTTCCTTGTATCATGAACTTCTTGTTGTCAAAGTCTATTGAGTTGTATGCATAGATATCTTCTCCTTCAGTAGGTTGTCCTACATTATATCTAACTCGAATAACACCTGGCATGTCTTCTTCTTTATATGGAGTATCTACAGGAATTGATTCTTGTACTTGGATATAATCCACACCAGAACTTTGACCGGCTAGAGTAAACTGAGACTTATTAATTGTTTCAGATCCTGCTCCAGTAGTTGGAAAGATTGCTACTCTGTCTCCAGAAACTAAGTTTGTCACCACATAAGATTGCCAGTTTGGAGGATCATGAGTTGAGTTATTATGATCTATTAACTGATAGTTTCTGATATCATTGATATCCATATTTTGTATCCAGACTCCTCTAGCACCAAAGAACTTGCCACCAGCAAAGGTACCTAGAGGTGATGTCTTCTTTACTTGTGTATAAGAAGTATCTGCTTTCTGATATTGCTCTCCCACTATTTGATAGATAGTTGAAGACCCATCAGTTGGATAAAGGATGTAATTAGAAGTTCTTCTACAAAGATATTTCACAAACTCATATAACTCAGCAACAGTTTTCGAGCCTAAGTCTATGACTACACTATAAGGTTTCGCTCCTTGGCCATCGTCTATGTCTTTGTTAATTGTATTATCGAATACCAAAGTTCCAGCAGTTTGCCCAGACCAGTTATAGTCTGTCTGAGTCCCTAAAGCTTTAGCAATAGTGTTTCCAGAAACTAATAAGTTCTCTCCATCTTGGAAGTCATTAGCATTTCTATCTGAAAGATAAAGACAACCTATTGTTGCTCCATCTATTTGGTCTAGATATCTGATAATTCCTTGAGCATTGGAGCTTTCTCCTGTAACTGTATCTCCTACATAGAATGTGCCTGAAGGATTGTTGAACTGCAATTCTGACAAGAACTCTAAAGCTTCATTATCATTAAATGTGCCAGATGTGTTTCCAAGCTTAAAAGTACCAGAGACTGTACCACCAGAAACTTGTTCTAAAACTACTCCAACAGCATGTGAAGCAGTGTCATGGATGACATGTGATACTACATTAGTTGGTAGAGTGCCTGAACCAGTGTCGTAGGCTAAATCTCCGTGGACAAACCAAACTTTGATCTTTTCTATATAATTAGCAACAGTAGACTCTGCAGTCTGGTTGTCCAAGTCATTTGAAGTAGCCAAAGGTACAGCATTTCTACCACCAGCAGATAAGTCAATTTCATAGAAGTCATAGTAATCCGTATATTCTCTGCCATAAACAGTAACAACTCCATTGTCAACCTCGGTACCAGCTTCTTTAACTTTAACAAGAATATCAATGTGCCCTGCAGGCCACCACTCACTCCCAATACCCCAATAGGTAGGATACCTTTCTCCTGCTTGTATAACATAAATGTTAGTACCCGACTCAATAGTACCTAGGGTGTAGATGTTTGCATAAAGATCTTCTCCCGTTTTCGAACAATTTGAAGACAAGAGAGTACCAGCACCAGTTCCTCCATTGATTGAGATAGAAGTTCCACAAGAGGGAATTGTACCAGTTTTTCTTATCCACCACTTTCTCTTTGTATTATTGTACCATAATAGAACACCAAAGTCTCCTCCACCATCTTGAACGTATTTACCAATGTCTCCTGAAACACAGTCTGTATAGCCAGAAGATTGTAAATAGAGAATGTAAATCTCTTCATTCCAACCATCAGTCTTTATAGCACCACCTTTGAGGTACTTAAGAGAATTTTCATCAATAAACCAGCCATTTACTAAAGTATACTCTGTAGGTGTCTGAGCAGTCATAGGTATAGGATCGTCCATGTATTGTTGGCTGTCGAACTCATCCATTAGCCAAGAATAAAGATCATTAACAGTAAAGGTCGAGGGACCAGAAGTTGTATAAATCCTTTTGTTTAAAGCATCTATGTTCCATTCATCAGATATAGCCATTAAATTCACCTACTACTTTTAACTTATTTTTTTATTTAAACCTAACCTCCTTCAAGAGAGGTATCTTCATACATAGTAACATATTGAGTAAGACCGTCTACTCCTATCACTCCTATAGTCTCAACAGGAATATACCTCGTATCTCCTACTGAAGATTTCCTGACTCGGATAATAACTTCTACATCCGATCCTGGGTATTGGAATGTTTCTTCTGCCTTTCCGTTTGCATCAGTTAGTTCATTCATTAGTTGAGTCATGTCAGAGGATTTATAAATAGCAACTCTTGCATTTGAAATTTCTACTCCATCACTATCTTTGACATAAACTTTTAAGTAAACCACGTTTTGAATTTCTACTGTTCCACCAGATGGTGAAGAAGAAGTGCTTGGGTTTGAACCATTGACACACTGGACTACTACTGTTCCACCAGAAGTATTATAAATATCTATATCATTTCCAGTAAAAGTAAGATTGTCAAAAGTGAAAGTCCCTGGCGTATCTATTTCTACTGCTTTGGGGTTAGATAAGAAAGAACAATCTTTGACATTATGAGAAGAGGGCAAAAGTAGAGCAACATCATCAGCATCAACGAACGTACAATATCGAAAAGTAGAACTTGAAGGATCTACTCTAGCACAGGATTGAAAAAGACAGTTAAGTACTTCTGCTCCTACTGTCTCAGAAGGAAGAGTTATAGTTGAAGCATCTAGAAAAGTAACTCCACATAGCTTGAAAGTTGAAACATCTACATCAGTGATAGTCACTTTATAGGGGTAGATAGTATTCTTTGCTCTAATTAAACCACCTGCAAGACCTACTTCTCCAGATTTTTCTCCAAAGAGAACGGAGGCTATTCCACTAGGGTTGTTTACTACAGAAATTTCGAACTGATCTGGGATTGAAGGTAAATCTTCAAACTGAACAACTTGCAATTTGTCAGAGAAATAGACATCACCAGAACTTGTATCACCAAACTGGATTCCTCCAGTTAAAAGATAGGTTTGTTCTCCTTTCTGAATCACACCTATATCAGAAGTATCATCATCTGAAAAAAGATCCTCCCAAGTTAATGGAGAAGCGGCAGACCCTCCTGTTATCTTAACTGCAGGTTGAGTAGCAGATCCATATCTTACAAAATCTACATAACAGTTATCAGCTAGTTTGCTCTTTGCCACTCCTTTGTATCTTACTCCTATATAACGAGTTTGTGAAGGATCTGCGTTTGTTCCATTATTTGCATCTGGAGTTGAAGAGCAATAAACTGAGAAACATTTCCAACCTCCTTTATAGGTATCGCTTCCACCTACATACCAATACGATTGATTGCCAGAAGAATCTTCTATGAAAATTTGCATACCTCCATTTGCCTTTGTATCTAAGAAGGAGGCAGTCATGCACATCATCCAGACATAGAGAACTCTATTGGAATAATCCTGAGCAGAGCCTAGATCATAACGCATATAACTTGTTTCTATATCTACGTCCATTGAAAGAGAATAAGATCCTTCTTTTCTTATATCATCTGTACCAAAAGATGGATCGTTAGAGTCCCAGTTAGTTTCTGAATCACAATTAGATATTGTTGTAAGATTACTCGTTACTGTCACTTAGTTTCACCTTCCTGTCATAGAGAACTATAGACATTGCAGTGTGAGCCCATAGAGGTATTGTTGATCCGGTCTCAATCGAGACTACAAAGTTACCCTCTAAATACCCCTTCTCTTTCAACTCAGATAAATTGAGAACAGAGTAGTCAGAACCAAAGACATACAAAACATTATCTGCTGGATGCTCAAAGCTCTTAAGAGGTATAAAGTCTATTCCCTCTATTTGCTGAGCACACTCAAGGAAGACAAAAGTATAATCTGAGTATTTCTTTAGGACTTCTTCAAGAGTATTATAGACTTCAAATTCTATTTCAAGATCCCCACAAGTAACAGGAAGGTCATCAATGTTAACTATAATCAGTTTCTTTACACCGAAAGCTTTCATGTTAAGTCTCCAGAAAGAGATTATTTTCTCAATCAATTTTGGATCTGTTTCGAATAAGTCATGTACCTGAAAGACTGAAACTATACCTATCATTTCTTAACCTCCTCTTCTACTTCTATTTTTCTTTTTGCAACATAAACTATTTCTCCAGTTACTCTAATTCCAATTTCAAGAGCCTGCTCAAACTTAGCAGAAGGTCTCCATCTTAGAGTTAAAGGTTCTGCTTTTCCGGGTTGAATTGTGACAGGCGCTTTCACTACTTCTATTTTTTCAGAAGGTGGCAACGGACTAGAAAACTCAAAAGCCAAATTAGTGAGAATCCCTTTTGAGTCATTAAGAAGCCAAACAGTAACTTCTTTACTCTGACCAACTTTTACTTTACCAAAGTTAATAGCTTTTATTTCTTCCTTTAAATCTGGGTCTTTGAAGATCTTCATTCCTTATTAACCTCCAACCATTTTTCTATTAATTCTAGTTTCTTTTTAAGCAACTCCTTTTTCAACTTTTCTTCTTCAGTATCTTTCTCTGATGCCTTTCTTTCTATCTCTTTTAAGATTTTAAGTACTGCAGAGTCAACTTCTTTTTCTAACTCACTTTCTGTTTTCTTTCTTTGCTCTCTTATTAATTCTCCTTCCCAAGTATGTAACTTATTCTTCCTTATCCACTCACTAGCTTTATCTACTGACCATTCTTCTGATATTTTCAACCCACATACTCTTGCTCCATGAATAGTACCTGGTCTTGGATAAAGACACACTAGGACATCAAGAACTTCTTTTGGCCTATCTTTCAAAGCAGGGATATATTTCTCAGGATCTTTTACACATCTTGTAAATTCTCCAATATCGTAAAGATACAACCAATAGTAATCCCATGTTTTCTTTTTCTCTACTTTGAAAGGTCTGTAATAATCTCCTGTTGTTGGATCTCCTGTTCCAGAAAGTGGTTCAGGGAGTTTTGCTTTCTTAAAGACAGCTTCTTTATCTTTCTCTATATAGACATAATAGCCTTTTAATTTCTTTCCATGAAATTCCATTGAGATAAATATTGGTGGTTTGTATTCAATTATACTTACATCTCCCTCATCTATAGGAGTGACATAAGTAATCAAGTTACCTATCATCATTTTAGTCTTAGGCTTTTTGATATTCATCCATTTCTCAATATTCAAACATCTTTTATATACAGCCTTAACACCTTCACCTTTTTCAAGCTCTACGGGATTTCCATAGAGATTAAATTCCCAGCCATCTGAAACTCTAACGTCCCAATGTTTTTTCAAACCTTCTGGTGTTTCTATTTCATGAATTTGTAAGACAAATTTAGCCTTTTTCAAATTACTAAGTTTTTCTACTTTCCAAGTATAGATTTTAGAACCTTTCTCTTCTTGAATTAGAGCAAACGTACCTTTTAACTTCTTTCCTTTCATTTCTAAAATTAGTTTCTCAGTCCCATTTACTTTTTCACTTTTAACATTTACCTTTCCTTTGTCAATTATTTTCATTTTAGCATTCAGTTCTTTAGTAGGATTATAAGTTGGATTCTCTCCTGGCTTAATTTCTCCTTCATAATCAAACCACTTAGAAGCTACATATCCTTCGTCAGTCAAAGGAACAGGTTGGAATCTAGTAAAGTCATAATCAGAAATGAACGATCTTACTTTGCCTCCTTCTTTTAATCTTAATAACCATCTCATTCTAGGTATTCCTCTTACGTGTACTGGACCCATCCAAGATAGATAATGAACAACAAAACTAGCTTCTGCCAGCTCACTTTTGCTTTCTTTGCTTTTCTTGCCACCTTTCCATTGTTCTTTGACCCACTCATACCATTTCTCATAGAGCTCTCCCTTTCTCCATTCTGGTGGAACTGGGATATAGTTCTTAGGTGGAACCCATTTCTTTTTCATTCCTCTTTTTAGACAATACGGAGTTTGATCTCCAGGAATCAAGATCCTCCACATTAGTTCTGTCCCTGGTTTAGGCTTCTTAGTTTCTGGATCAATTATATTCACATTAACTGCTCTTACTATTACTCTTGTCCAATCTTTCTTAGAGAAAACACCATCTTTCTTCTCTGATTTAATAAAGTACTCATGGAAGTAAGGTTTTTGAGCACCAAAGTAAACTTGACCCTTATCGATGATATAGAAAACTCCAGGATATTCTTTCGTGGCTCCTACTTCTCCTGGTTTAACTATCCCTTCTACGTTTAACCAAACTTTAGGTTGTCTAGCTAATTCTTCTAAAGTTCTTAAAGAAAGCTTTTCTATATTTTTATACTCAATAAAGACTTGACCGTCTTTGATTCCTTTTATAGAATAAGTCCATTCATCACAAACTTCTGAAGGACATTTGGTTTCTGCTCTTAAGCCAATATTCTTTTTCTCTGGTCGGAATTTGAATTTACTTTTCCATTCGTTAAAGACTTTTCTAGCTTCTTTAACTGTAGTAACAGTAGGAGTTCCTTTTGGATTATCTAATACAGTCCAACCTACTAGATGGTCGTTTACTTCCATTCTCCAGTCAGTATGAACACTAGCTCCTCTCCAATGATGTTGCATAACGTATTTACATTTCTTGCAAGTAGGATATTCCATATAGGGTGCAAGAAAGAACCCGCCTTCTCCTCCCTCACCTTTCTTAGGAGGAGCTTTAGCAAGAAGTTCTAGCCAATTAATTATCTTAGGAGTTATCTTCAATTTCTTCACCTGTATCCTCATCTATTTCTTTTACCTTAAACTCTTTTATATCATAATAATAAGGCTTTACGAACCTACATCTATACACATTAGCAAACCGACAAACTATCGGGAATTTAAGGTATTCTATCTCTATCTTATCAATTTTCTCAGAAAGTTCTTTCTTTTCTTTATCCCTAGGTATGAAGAATCTTGTCTTGAAAGGACAGATCCTTTCATCATTCCAGAAGGGACAAGGCTCTAATTTGAAGACTAACTTAGAGAGAGTTACTCTTTGTTCTTTGGTTGGTCCAGTTCCTACAGCTTCTATCTTCTTCACCACATCTAAGGAATCTGGTTCTTTCTTAGCAGGATGTTTACCTGCATAAAGTGGGAACATCCAAACATACCAGATTTTCCCAGTCTTTTTGTCTTCAAAGTGATCTATCTTAATAGGTCTTACTGTAATTATATCTCCTGGTTTACATTTCTCGGAAGTAGCATAAGTTCTTCCAATTATTGAATAACACTTTCCACCTTTCTTGAAGACTTTATCTGGTTTGAATTTCTCATACATAGTACATGGTATTCTAAAGGCAGAAACATAAAGGTATTGATCCAAAGGCTTTCCTTCTTTAGTTTTCTTCTGAATTACTTTATAGACCATAACATCTATTTCTTTCAAGTTCTTCAATTTACACCAGTAGTCAGGCCTATTTTCTCCCTTAAACTTTATTCTATATGGAGAGTCTGCAGCTTTACATACTACACCTTCTGAACCAGGAATCGATCGCATTTTATCTACAGCTCTAAAGAACTCTTTCGCATTTGTAGCCAATTCTGAAGGAACTCGAGACCAGTGTTTTAGTTTATCAGGGAAGCATTTCCTTATAGCTTTCCATCTTTCTATACAGCCTTTGTTATGAATAGGTTCTCCATTAATCATAAGACAGTCATGAACATGAAAAACTACATTCTCGTCATCAAGACCTTTCTTAGTTGCCCCTATCCACTTTATCATATCTTCTCTCTTAAGTGGAGTACAAATCTTTTCTAACTCATTCTTCACTTCTTTTCCATGACAATCGTATTCCACCATTTCGGCATCTAAGATAAAGTTATCTGCTGTTTTCTTCTGAAGAAGTTCTTTAATTGATTTCTTAAAGACACTAGCTCTATCACGTTTCCTATCTTCTGTGAAACAAGCTACTTTATTTCCTTTTACATGAATTTGAAATCTCATACCATCATATTTCTTCTGAACGACTATTCCTCTATCAATAAATTTCTTACCCCATTTTTCCCACATTTCTTTGACATCAAAGAATTCATTTTTATGAAGACCCGATCTAGGTTTCATACCTATACTCGGCTTAAATAATTTAGGAACCTCAGAAAGCCATTCATAAGGAGAACTTCTCTTTCTATATTTAGCAGGAACTTTTTCAAAAGTCATTTTATACAGAGGAACACAATAACCAATTTGAGGACCATGAGGATCCCAAACTAAATGAAGTTTCTCTGCTAACTTTGGATCTTTTTGTGCTATTTGATAAAGAAAACTCTTGATAGTAGGATTTATGAAAGGATAAGGCTGTTTAAATAGAAGATCAATATCATGATCTTTCAAGTCTTTTTCTCTATTAACTACTCCACCAACTAAGTAAATATGATATGGAAAGTTTATCTCGATTTTATCAGGAAAACTATTAATTATTTCTTCCAAAGTTCTTTCTTCGTCAGCAGAAAGAACCTTCTGAGGTTTTCCAAACTCAGGTTCCGGATATTCGATAACCTCTAAAGCTGTAGCTTCTGTTAGACCATCCCAGATTTCTTGAGGTATCCCTCTTCTTCTCATTTCATTCCAAGTAAAGATATGAGCATTCTCTAGAGGTTCTATTACTTTCCCTATCTTACGATATAGTTCATGCAAGCGCTTGTTTAGAGCCTTAAGTTCTTTATCACTTAAAGACTTACAATAAGGAGCATCTATAAACTCTAACTGTTCTCTGGTAACTTTACTCGGATCTATCTTTTTATTCTCTAACTTCTCAGGCTTTTGTCCTTTCTTCCAAGGTATTTTCTCTATTCCACCTATTTTCTTTATTATCCATTCGAATAGTTCTCTTGCATATTTCTTATAAGTAGAAGGAGCATTAAATGTACAACCTCTTTTGATAAGTTCCTTTACAATTGCTAGTCCTATCTCTTGACAATCTTTGATAGTAATCGGGATCTTCTCTTTTCCTTTGTACAGTTTCTTTCCTCTCTTAAGAGAAGAATACCAGCCTAAGACAATTCTCCAATCATCACCTACTTGAGCTCTAGTATATTTTTCAAGATTCTTTATGTAGCTTTTAACCCAATCTTTTGTACTCTCTTTGATCAAACCTTCTAAGTGATACGAGACTCCTCTAGAACTTAACTCCTCTCTGATTTCTAAGAAAACTTCGGGGATTTCTGTTTCATAAGAAAGTAGATCTAAGAGACTAAACTCCTTCTTCCATTTTAACTTTTTACTTGAAACGAAAACCTGAACTCCTTTTGGAACTTTAACAGGAAGAGGAGGATCAAAAACTTTCAGAACCTGAAATTCATATGCATATAAGTTGTTTCTATTCCAGTTCCAGTCTTCAACTTCTTCTTCAGAGATTAAATGCTTCTCTTGTAGTTCTAGGAACTTTTCCCAGGAGATTTTTTCTGGAGCTTGTAAGGAAATAATACCCCAACAAAGGTTATCTTCCAAAAGATACAAAGGCTCATTAATATGAGATTCGAAACGTTTAGATTTTACTATAAGTTTTTTCTTGCCAGAAGCAATAAGCTCTCCATGAGGCTTTACTAAATATAAACCCCATTTAGGCTTAATTTTAGCAATTACTTTAGGAATCATAGGTTTAATTTCTTCAGTAGTTATTAATTCTTCCAAGGAGAATTCATCTCCATCTTTAGCAGGAATTACCTTTGTCTTTTCATCTGTTAGTTCTTTTATTTTTATGTATCCCTTTTTAGGCTCTTCGACAAGCCATTTTCCATAGTGAGTAATTATTATATTCTTGGCTCCTTTATCCTTAAAGAACTTAACTAGTTTCTTAACTGATGCATGGCCATAAGGTTGTCCGGTTTCTTTATCTCTTCTTATTAAGTCTCTATCGAAACTAGAACCATCCGTTATTACAACATCTAGGTCTTTAATCTTATCATGCCATTTCTTCTTTATCCATAATAAATCACTAGTATAAAGAATCCGCTTCCCTTTTGTTTTGATTAGAAACCCTGTAGTTTTTACTTTCTTACTATGAACAGTCGGAATTGGAATAACTATTAAATCATTTACTTTGTATTCTTTCCCCTTCTCAAGTTTTATCCAATTCTCTGCTCCTCTGGGTTTCTCAATACTATAGATTGGAATCTTGCTATGTTCTCTCAATGGATTTTTTTCTTTCTTATACTTTTCTGGAAAATAATGGTCTGGATGTAGGTGGGAAAGAAATATCGCTTTCGGATGTAAATCAAGATAAATAGGTTCGCCCAAGTCGAAGAGAACATCGTCTATTAAAATACCAGAATGTTTCTTGTGTTTTTTCGAGGTTTCCTCAATTTCTCCTCGAGTTCCTAGAACTTTTAGAGACATTTTTATCACGAGATATAAGATTTTTGCTCTTTATTCTCTTTCTTCTTTTTCTTTTCTAATCTGTTTTTCAGAAACTTTGTATATTTAATGTCAAGATCTAAGAAGGCAAGAGTTATTTTCTCAAATTCATCTACTAACTTCTTCAATTCTTCTTCTGAGAAGTTTTGCATAGTAATTGCATTAGAAAGCCACTGTTGCCATCCTGCTACTGAAGAAGCAACTGTTCCATTCATGAAAGTAAGTTTAGCTAAGTAGCTTAGTCTGTCTTCTATCTTCCATTTTTTAATTTTTTCTTTCTCTTTTTCAACTTCCTTTACCCAATCAGTCATATTAATTCCTCAAGCAAGATCAGGAATAACTTTTATACATAAATTAGGAGCAGTAATTATTTTTCCATCTGAATACGTAATCTCTATTTCTGCCTTAAACTCACCAGTAACTCCTAAAAATTCATCTTGAACTAAAAACCTGCAAGTACCTTCTATTGCATTAACAACTTCTCCTATTATCCAGTTAACACTTCCATCTGAATAATTTTTCCACTTTAGTTTAGGAGTAGCATTTGTTAAATCTACTGCATTTCCATCTGCGTCTAGAATCGTAAATTCCAAATAGAAATTTCTATCTCCTCTTACTATTTCGATTCTGCTCATCTTTATCACTTATAAGATTTTGAAGATTATATTTAAGAATTCTCACTTTGTTCTCAGCCCTTTTTCTTGTTCTTCGATTCGAGCTAAGAATTTTCTCTTTAAAGTTCTTACATAGTTAATTCCTAGCAAAACTCTCGCAAGAAAAACACCCACGAGAGTTTTACTTAAAGTTATTTCTAAGCTTGTAGTTAGCGAAAGTATTTCCGAGAAAACAAAAAATCCTTGTTCGCTACCCCAAGTACCATGACTAGGTTCGGGCTCTGCATACTTTCTAACTGCTACCCAGTCTAATTCTATAATGCTTTGTCCATGATATCTTTCTGCGAAAGCAAATATATGTCTATCAACAGAAGTTGTATGACCAACGCTTTTTTCTTCCCCATCACAAAAGAACTTATCATAATCTGTTCCCATTCTAATCAAGGTCACTCTGTGAGGTTCTGTATCTTCATCAAATGAATAATGTCCAATAGTCGCATTTACATCATTTCCATTTATATATGAAATTTTATCAGAATCTGGACGCACATCAAAAGGGGCAGAATAAAACTTGTTGATAATATTATTATTATTTATTTGGTCGTGACTACACATGCCAAAACAAACCTCGTGATATTCATTCCCTCTTCTAACTTTTGCTTCTAACGCCAAGGGAACAGGAAATATATTTTTAGTTGCAACAAATCTATTTTCATTAGCCCATTTTCCAGAAGTGACAATTAATTTTCCGTTTTCCTCGTTAACATTACCGCCATTTCCCCATGTTTGCCATTTTTCATCATCAAAATTATTATCTTCAAAATTATCGAAAAACACAAATGTTGCTTCTCCATGCTCTTGATCGCTTGATAAATAGGGATAAGTTGCATCCTCTTTCCCATAGTAAATGTATATTGTTACATCTTTGCTACTTAAATTATCAGCTATCTTTACCCAAAAAATCGCATAGTCAGAATCGATCTTTTTTTCCCTCCAAGAGCTAAGAAGCGCAGAACCATCATCAGATGTAAATCTTATATCTCCAAAGTCTGGTTTACATTTCGTATTTAAATAAACATCTTCTCCATTATCGTCGCCACTTCCATAATGAACTGTAATTCTTATCTGATAGTTTTGCCCGGCATCAGAAGCACTATTAATTATGTGTGACTTTCTATATTTCCAACCTGTTAACCAACCCATTTTGTCTATCACCTAATTCTTTCATTATTTCACCTTCTTAGAGATTTCTTTCCATTTTAAAAGAATCTTAACAAAATAAGGTCTTAAAAGAATATTAGCAGAGAATTTTTTAACTATTGCTTTCCATGGAACAAGTTGGGAAAATAAGAAAATCTTTTCTTGAATTCTTTTCAAAGTTTGAAATTTTAGAACTTTGTCAAGGAAATGAGAAACTTCAAAAGTAGATTTAAAGGTATCTTTAATCGGTGTTCCTCTTAATTTGACTACTTTCCTAATCCAGTACCCTCTTAAAACTCTTGAAGATTTAAGTTCTTCATTAAGAGGAAGTTCTTTGATATAATTCATTGAAAATGTAGATCCTGTCAATACAATTGTTCTTTCTGTGTCGGTAGACCCGTTATCCCACTTTTGGAATTTCCATCTCCATTTTGGTAACTTCAAACACATGAACTTTATCTTATGCTTGCCTTCATGATTTATGGTCCAAATTAAAGTTAACCTACCATCTCGAACTTTCCTGTCTGCATTAATAAGACCTCCCCAGTCATCCGAGCGTGTTCTCGTTGAAAGACCGGTTGAACTCTCGTCTATTAGGTCTATTATTGGCAACCAAGATTTCTTTTCTGCATAATACTTGATAAGACCTATATGATTAGTAGTCGGGGCATGGGCTATAAAAACATAGAGATCATTGGTTTCAGGGTCTAATACTATCCTAGTATCATGATCTTTTCTACTTCCTGAAAACAGAATCTTCTCATCTGTCCACTTACCTAAGCTATACAACCGTTTTCTATATCTAACTTCATAAGATGAATTCAAATATACTAAATGAACATTTCCTTCGTTATCTACGACTGCACTATAAGCCCAATTCTCTCCGCCAGAAGCATATTGGCAAACCGTGCCAGTTTTAGAAGCTTTTTCTTGTGAGCCCCAGCTTCCGTCCCAGAGATAAGCTTTAATAGTTTCATTAAGTTTAACCATTAAAACTAGGAACTTGCCATCTGGTAATGCTAAAACTAAGTTACCTCTAAAATCATATGGATCTATAGTTCCAGGATAACATTCTCCTGCAGTCCATTCAAAATCTTCAGTTAAGTCATGTGGATCATGTCTAAACCTTGGCCTTAAGGCTCCAACTCCAGACTGTTTCGCATGATGCCAAACATTCATAGCTCCACCATCATGAGAGAAGTCATAAGAATGGTCTGTAAGAACATAGGGAAAGTCCCCAGAACAACCAGCATAATGCATTTTTTGCCAGCTCGGACTTTTCATAGTTAGAGTGCCGGAGCTTTCTGGTTTAAAAATTCCTAACCAAAGATCCCAATCCCTCTTGACATGGATATGAAAATAAGTTCCATCATAAATAACTCCTGCTGTCTCCCCATATTTATAATTTACATTTCTAATAGTTTTTTTCTCACTCCAGTTTATTCCATCTGGACTGCTTTTATAATACATTTTATAATCATCTTCTGTCCAAAATACCCAATAATTGTCATTTGCATAGAAAACTTTATCTTGCCATCTTATTGAATAACTGTGGTTGGCTACTGCTACTGAAGAAGGACCAATTTCATCAAATTCAAAAGGCATAAAAACTTTAGAGGCTTCTAGAGTAAAAGTTTGTCCAGTAGGAAATGATTCTGCAAAGTCTGTAATATAATAATCTTCTAAACCAAATACTCCCGTACTTGAAATTTCAAAAGGTGCATCTTTAGCATTTGAAGTAACTTCCATTTCGGTTAAAGATGGGGTTGTATAAGAAATACAGTAGTACCAATAATGGCTTCCAGTTTCTGAATCAGGAGAGCCAAAAGGATCTGGTAAGGAAAAACAGTCCGAGAGAGTTTTACTTAGAACTTGTAATTTGGTATTCGGAGCTGCTGAATCTCCTTCAGAAATATAAACAGCGGTTGAACTTCGAGAACAACAAACAAGTCCAAAAATATAGGAACCAGGGGCAAGGAAAATATTGAGAGTGGCAGGAACTTCTACAGGGGTTGTTTCGGTCCAAGAAGAAGAGATTTGTGTGGGATGGACATAGACAAGAGAAGCGGTGTTAGAAGGCTCAGAATATTTATAAATTACAGGAATCCATTTAATCCATTTAGTACCTCCAGCAGAACTACAACCCAGCCATTTAAATTCGGTAATTTTCACAGAATGTGAGAACTCGACTTTTTGTTGGAAAAGATAGACTGTTCTCCAGTTAGTTAACACGAGACAAGAAGCTTCAGATCGCGGTACACAGTTCCCTAGTGTGGGCATTAGGCATTCACCTCAAATATTAGCTCTTTTTCTTCTTCTTTTAATACTTTCTTGAAATAGAAAGGTAAGATCTTACTTAAGAGTTTAAGTGAAGTTAAAATTAAAGGCCGTGGTGACAAGGCTATTTTTGAATAAAAGAGAAGGGATTGGAAAACAGATAACTCAGGAGGCGGAGGATCTGCAGCTCCTGGAGATAAGTATTGATTAGAAACCGCAAAACAATCCATCCAATTAGTTTCCCAAGTGTTCACATAAGATCCAGTTGCTCCTCCTCCTATTGCCCAAGGATAATTTAGCCAATTGACATTGTTAATGTTTTCTTTAGAATAAACTAATTTACCGTCTACATAAATTTTATACCATCCCTGAGAAGGATGTCTATATGCTCCGAGTACAATAGAGTGCCACGTATCTTTAGTAAATTCTCCTATCATTACTTTAGTACTTAGTATTCCATTAAGAATGTGAGCATAAATTCTCAGAGATTCATCCCAT
>Ga0164311_10000200_pt1 | contig 24140 bp, 32 predicted proteins | sample GuaBasSedimGuay2_FD_121796 | JGI IMG/M metagenome (GOLD analysis project Ga0164311, IMG submission 121796) | Subseafloor sediment microbial communities from Guaymas Basin, Gulf of California, Mexico - Guay2, Core 4569-9, 9-12 cm | ecosystem: Environmental > Aquatic > Marine > Hydrothermal vents... | reverse complement strand
GCATTGTGTTAATGTTTTATTTCTACACTTAAGTTTTTAAATGCTTTGGTAACTCCTTTCGTATTTTTTGTAGATACTTTTGATCAAGGCCCAAAACTTTGCATATCTCTTTATACCTGTTTCTTATAGTGACTTCAGTTACGCCTGCTGCAGTTGCAATGTCTCTTTGGGTGCGCTTCCTGTTTAGTACTACGCTTGCAATGTAAACTGCAGCTGCTGCTACGCCTATTGGGCCTCTACCAGAGGTCAGTCCAACTTTACTAGCTTGCTGAACTATTTCGCTCGCCTTCATTTGAACTTCTCCTGCCAATTCAAGTTGACTTATAAGTCTCGGTATGTACTCTATGGGGTTTGTTGGGGGAATCTTCCTCAAGAGCTCTCTAGCTATGAATCTATAGCTCCTGCCGATTTCTTTCTTCCCAACTCTGGCAACTCTCGTTATTTCGTCTAGTGTTCGAGGTATGCCGAACCTGCGGCATGCTGCATAGAGAGCTGCAGCTGCCATGCTTTCAATAGACCTTCCTCTTACAAGTCTTTCTTCAACTGCCTTCCTGTATATTAACGCGGATTCTTCATGTATACTTCTCGGCAAGCCTAATTGTGATGCTATTCTCTCGATCTCCTGAAGTGCAAAGGCCAAGTTTCTTTCGGAGGCATCTGAGACTCTAACTCTCCTCTGCCACTTTCTAAGCCTGTAAATTTGCGCTCGCCTTCGTGGAGTTAAGTCCTTTCCATAGCTGTCTTTATCTCTCCAGTCAATGATTGTCGAGAGGCCCTTATCGTGTATAGTTAATGTCATTGGCGCTCCTACTCTCGCGCGCTTTTCCTTTTGCTCTTGGTCAAAAGCTCTCCACTCAGGTCCTGGATCTGCTATTCTCTCACTAATGACAAGTCCGCAGTTGAGGCATGTTATTTCCGCCCTTTCATAATCCCTTATGAGTTCAGTACTACCACACTCAGGACATCTCTCTATTTGCGCCTCATCCTTTTCCAAGTCTTCATCCTCCTCTTAACAGTACCAGAAAAGTAAATTCCACCTTTCAGAGAGCTTTTAAGCTCATCTAAGTCGGTGGAAGGTTTAACCAAAACATAAGGTGATTTTACGGGTCCAAATACGTCGTAAACCCACCCTATGTGTCTTCCCTTAGCGTCTAGAATTCTCGCATCAATTGGCGGTGCAGCAGTGGCTTTTACGAGGATCAAGCCTCGCCTCGTGACGCGAAGTACTCTCCCGAGGCGCTTCAATACATCAACCCCAAAGCGCGTTATTGAAATAGAAGAATGCTCTTATAAGTGTAGCGCACTTTACAAATATAAAGAACACATGAGAACTTATCATTTCTGCTTACTTCTACGCCTAACCTCCTTTAAAGCTAACGCTATCTCCTTTAGGATTTTAGTCTTGCTCGCCCGCTTTTCAACTAATATTCTCCCTTTCTCTTTCCACCACATCTTCGGGTAAGCCTTATCTGCCTCGACTATCGGGTTAAGTCCAACTCTACGTGCTGCTTCAACAACCTCTTCCAGTTTAGGGTCTTCAACTGAAAGGCTCAAAGGCACTTTACGCCCGTAACTTCTACTAACGTTAGAATTGAAGTAAATAGGCCAGATAACTATCCTATCTCTCCTTCGCAACTAGATCGCCATGATTACTTTTTGCCTTTAACTAGCACGGCGTTCACTATGCCTTCTTGCCCTGGCCTTGAAGTTATTACGGCTTCTCCTAGTGGTGTTTCGATGACAGCCCCTTTCGTTATTACGCCTCTCCTTGAATAATCTGGGTTTGCTGGATTTTTCTTGACCCTAATGATTGGAACCCTCTGAGTCTTACCCGTCTCAGGGTCAGTTACATTAGCGAAAGCGGAAAGCTTCAACCTGATCTTTATGTTTCCTCCTCTAACTCTCTCGACTTTCCTAATCTCCTCTTTTCCAAGCAAAGTTTCAGTTGGGGGTCTTCCTAGCTCGAACTTCCTCTTCTTCCTATGTGGCCTAATTCTACCGCCACTTGGCTTGCGAAGATCTTTCCCTTGATAGAAGCTCATTGCAACGCCTCCAGCGTTTTACACCAATTTAACGCTACATTTATCGCTGACTATTAAGTATTATGGTTTTCAAGAGGGGAGGTCGAAGTGCTAATCGGCGATAGGGTCGAGCTAATCCATGGAAGCGGTGGAGAAGCCATGGCGAACCTTATCAAGGAGATCATAATACCTAATTTCAAGCTTGGAAGTGTTTTTGAGGGTTTAGGTCTTAAGGACATGGACGACGGCTCGACGATACCAATTGAGGATTTGGAGCTAGTGATGACTTCTGATGGGTATACGGTGGATCCCATATTCTTTCCAGGAGGAGACATAGGCAAGCTGGCTATTTCGGGGACGATAAATGACCTATCAGTTATGGGGGCAAAGCCACTTGCAATCCTCAACTCGATGATTGTTGAAGAAGGCTTCCCGATATCTGACTTGAAGAAAATAGTACATTCAATGGCCACTACCGCTGAAGATATAGGCGTAGCAGTCATTGGAGGAGACTTCAAGGTCATGCCTAAAGGTAAGGTAGACAAAATTGTCATAACTACTACCGGCATAGGCTTAGCTAAAAGAGGAAGAGTAATACGAGACTCAGGCCTAAGACCTGGAGACAAAATAATCGTCACTGGCACCATTGGCGACCATGAATTGGCATTAATCTCTGTCAGAGAAGGAATTTCTTTTGAATGCAGCATAACCTCAGATGTAGCTCCAATCTGGCCAGTAATGGAAGCAGCACTCAAAGTAGGTGGAATTACTGCAGCTAAAGACCCTACTAGAGGTGGCTTAGCTGCAGCTCTCAATGAGCTAGCGAAGAAGTCAGGGGTCAGCGTTTGGATAGGAGAAGACAAAATACCAATCAAAAGTGAAGTGAAAGCTGCTGCTGAAATGCTAGGTCTAGATCCCCTATACTTGGCTTGTGAAGGGAGAGCCGTTATTGGAGTTAGAGCTGAAAAGGCTAGTGAAGTGCTAGAAGCCATAAAGTCAACAAAGCTTGGGAGAGATGCTGCTATCATCGGTGAAGTTCGAAGTGAAAGTCCAGGCTACGTCATTTTGGAGACGGTAATTGGCGGTAAGCGAATACTAGAACCTCCAATTGGAATGCCACTTCCAAGAGTGTGCTAAAGTGCAATTACACTTTTAATCAATTTTAATGCTTGATTAGGCTCAAGTACTCCTGCTCTAGCCTCTCTCAAAACTCGCTGAATTGCAGCCAACCTCAAGTGCTTATGCCTTTTCAAAACAACTCTAAGGAGAGGGCAGCCATACTTGAGCTTCACATCAGGATACCCGTGCTGCTTGGAAATAATTATGGTGTCCGTCTTAGTTAACGCTAAAAATGCAGGAAAATTCACCCTAACGATGTCATTAACGCACCTAATCGAATGACACCCTGTAGGAAGCATATCCCCGAAAAACACCACCTCAATATTACGTCTAGAAACTTCATCGTAAACCGTTCTTTCAACAATTTCATGACACCGCTTACAAGGCATTATGTGGCCTGCCATTGCCTTTGAAATTATGTTATCAAAGCTGGAAGTCGGCTTGACAAATACGCAGTCAACCCCAACTTTCTCGGTAAACTCCTTCACAACCCTCTCTGCGTGCTCAGGAATTATGAATGGTCCAGGATATACTGTGATTGAAGTTACGTGCAATCCAAGCATCTTGGCGTAAACGAGTGTAGCTGCACTATCCACTCCACCTGAAAATGCTACTGCCACATCTACGTCTAAATCCTCGAACTTAGGTATTCGGCGCTTAATTGGATCCTTAAGCTCCTCCTCGGCTATTGGAATTAACCGCTCTTTAAGCAGTTTTCTCACATTACTTGAAGATACTTCATCAAGCAGTTTCCTCGCACTATCCAATGCTTGCCTAATCCTCTCAGCTCTGACGAGGATGTCGGTTAAAGTCCTCACCACGATGACTTTAACATTTAGCCTCTTCATAAGCTCTACGAGAACTCTGCCTCCAGGACCCATTAAAACAGCTCTATCGGGCCTGTCCCCGCAAAGTATGTACATCTTGTCCTCTTCCTCATCTAGCCTCACTGAAAGTATGTTGGGTGTGCTGACTGTATGGTAGCCTAGCTCTCTCCTAACTTCAAGTGTAACTTTTAAAATGTCCTCAGGCTTAATCAATAATGTCCCCGCCAGGTGTTTATCATGTTGAGCACTAGCACTTTTAAAGATAGGATTTCAGCTATTAAAAGAATAATGGAGAAAGAGTCAATCGATCTTATGCTGATATTGAAAAAGGAAAACTTCTACTACTTTACAGGCTTCCCAAGAGGTTACGCTCTGCTCATACCGTCAAGTGGAGAGCCGGTACTCCTAGTTCCAAAATTGGAGTATGAGGAAGCCTCTTCATCTGTAAAGCTTGGATCCGTAGTACCTGTTGAGAGGGGAGTTAAGCTCTCAGAGGCAATTCCACTTGAACTAAGCAAAGTCCTAGAGAGAGGAACTATCGGTATCGAGGAGGACGTGACGTCGATTTCTCTATACAACGCCTTAGCTGACAAATTGAAGAATTTTGAGCTCAAATTTGCATCTAAAATTCCCAGTAGGCTAAGAGCAGTTAAATGTGCTGAAGAAGTTGAGTTGATCAAAAGGGCTTTGAGAATTGCAGAGAGCGGAGTTCAAGCTGCAATCAATGCACTAAAAGATGGAGTTAAAGAAGTTGAGGTTGCTGGTGAAGCTGAATACGCTATGAGAAAGGAAGGTGCTGAGTGGTTTTCCTTCGAAACAATAGTAGCCTCAGGAGTGCGCTCAGCATATCCTCACGGCCAATCCTCCCACAAGCGCCTAAAAAGCGGAGAGCTAGTAGTCATCGACATAGGAGCGAAATATGGAGGGTACTGCTCCGATATTACTAGAACTGGCGTTGTCGACGGTAAGATGAGTGCAGATGCCTTGAAGTTGATGGAGTGCGTTAATGACGCTATAGAGGCAGCACTAGGCAGGATCTCAGCTGGCGTTAAAGCTTCAGATGTGGATGCAGCAGCGAGGAAAGTTATAGTTGATAGAGGGTATGGAGAGTACTTCATTCACGGACTCGGACACGGTGTAGGGTTAAACGTCCACGAAGATCCTCGACTAAGCTCTCAAAGCGAAGACATCCTTCAAGCTGGCAATGTAGTTACCGTTGAGCCTGGAATCTACATACCAGACTTCGGCGGAGTCAGAATCGAGGAAATGGTTCTAGTGAAGGAGGATGGCTATGAACTCTTGAATAGATTAAGCCGGATTATAACTTAATGCTGTGCTTCTAGAAGCACGTTAGCACAACTACAATTTCTTTCTTTAGGGATCTCCGAGATCGATTTTTCGAAAAGATCTATTAGTAGTGGAACGGCTTTTCTCATAATTTCGACGACTTCGCTAGCAGTAATTCTCTCCTGCATTCCTGCAGCATAATTAGTGACTACGCATACCGTTGCATAACAAATGCCAAGCTCTCTAGCTAGGACGACTTCAGGAACACTTGTCATTCCAACTACATCTGCACCTAAGAGTCTGAGCATTCTTATCTCTGCTGGGGTCTCGAACCTCGGCCCTTCAGTGCAAGCGTACACTCCACTATCCCACACTCTTACTGGAAGTCTCCTAGCTACTCTAACTAGGACTTTTCTCAATTCAGGGCAGTATGGCTCGGTCATGTCTACATGGACTACTTTAGGGCCGTCATAGAATGTCAGCGGTCTACTTTTAGTTAAGTCTATGAAGTCGTGCACGATGACGAAGTCTCCAGGCTTTAGACCATCTCTTATTCCTCCAACTGCATTTGAAGCTAATATCCTCTCAACCCCAAGTTGGCTGAGAGCCCAGATATTCCCCCTGTAGTTTACCTTGTGAGGCGGCTTTTCGTGGTGTCTTCCATGTCTGGGTATGAATGCTACTTTTTCTCCTCCTAAAGTGCCTATTGTAATGCTTACTTCTCCATAAGGTGTCTTGATGCGTTTTTCCTCTCCACTTTCAAGAGCTCTTTCTAGGCCTGATCCACCTATAATTGCTATTCTAACTTTACTTTCCACTTTGAGCTGTTCCTCCTTTGCTTCGCCTCTCCTTTATCTTATCTATCAAGGTGAAGGTGACTATTAGGCTGGAGCATATGCCTGTAGTAATTATGAGAGAGTAGATTAGAGTTTCATGACCACTTCCGGGAGTGGTCAATATGTAGGATACATTTTGCAGTACTGGGCGAATTGTGCCGAGAAACATTAATCCAACGAAGTCATGCCATAACTTGGGCTTCTCCCTCAAGTACTTGTCGATCATTCTTCCGGCTAAGAGAATTCCAATTCCCACAAGAAATATGTCGGTTGCTTGACTTAGGAAGAAGCCAGTCATCCTCGGAATGTTCGAAATTAACTCGGGATTAGCCTGCAACTCTGAGATAACTCTGTTTAATCCTTCATAAACTGCCACGCTGCACGCGATTAAAGTTATGAATCCAGTGAAGAATATTATTGGAGATGAAGCCCACCATCTCATTATAATTTTGTCCATTGAAAATCCTCTAATGACGAAAGCCGCTCCAATAACTATCAAAGCACCTAGAGTGGTGTACTGGCCGTAACCAGCGATATTTAGTGCTGCGAGTAAGAGGAAAATTACTCCAGGCACTCCTAGGAACATCTTAGCGTACTGTGGCTCTTCCAATATCCTCCTCAAGTATCGGGCTATTAGGATGTAGGTCTCCTCAACTCCTCTCTGCTGTTGAACGAGCACTCTCTTAACTGACAGTATGGGAATTCTCGACTGTATGACTGGAATTACGACCTCATCTGCTGCTCCATCAGTCACTAGTATAACGCTATCTGCAGGAAATTTCTCTAAAACTTGATTCAACTCTTCAATGATCTTCATATCAGCCTTAAGGCCGCCTTCAGCTAGCCCAGTTACAGTTGCTATTTCACAGTCAACTCCCTCATTTTTCAACTCATCATAAAGCCCAATTGCGGCGAAAATGGCATTTACGTCCGAGTCTTCTGGATCTCTCAACGCGAATTTCGTCGCTACGTTCAAATTTTCATTACGACCGACAATTGGGCTTTTAGCGCCTGTAACTATACCGACATCATCATCTCTGTCAACACAGAGAATTAACACCTTATTCGCTTTTTGTACTTCGCCTTTGCTCATTATCCCTCACTTAACTCAATATAACTATAAAGTTGTCATCACATTTTTATCTACTTCCATCAGCGCTTTAAATTCTTCGAAACTCAGCCTCTCTCCGCGCTTCAGTTTCTCCTTAGCTACTTCAGCTAATCTTATCATTGCCTTTCTCTTTTTTTCCTTCTCGATCTTAAGGAGAATGGCATTGCGCTTAGCCTTAAGGTTGATTAACTCCTTTTGAAGTTCTTGGATCTTCTCGCTAATGGCGCTCAGCTCACTTCTAATTTTACTGGCTTCATCCTTCAAGCTACATACTTGCTGCCACTGCTCCTTCTTCTTGGACAATATCTTCTCTCTTTCTTCCTTCAACTCATTTAGCTTATTCAGAAGCTCCTCCAACTCGCTCTGCAATTTACTTAGCCTGCTCTTCGAAGCTTGAACTTCGACTTGAAGCTCTATGGCTTTCTCTTCAAGTGAAATTGCAATTTCAAGTTTCTTCTTTTTCTTATGTAGATCTTCTATTTGACTGACAATTCTCTTTTCTTCCTCTCTGCTCAGTGGGTGCGTTTGATGATACCATTCCAGCTTCTCAATTCTCTCTTTAATTTGCTTTAAACTACTCCTAACTTCTCTCCTTATATTTAATGATTGAAGCTTCATCTTCCTAGCTTTATCCGCTTTTTCCCTAATGCTTTTCTTAAGGCTTCTTATTTCCTCCTTAACCTCTCTAATTCTACTTCTCACTTCAGCTAACTTTGCTTTCACTCCCTCTACGCTACTAATGAAGTCTTCTACCTTCTGCCTTTCTCTCCTAATTCGCTCTACTACACTTCTCAACTGGCTTTTGAGGTTCTCTTGCTTACTTCTCAGATCTCTAATTATGCTCTCAGCTTCTTTGATTTTTCCCTCTATGGTCCTCAGCTCTTGCTCGTAGGCTTCGTTCATTCTAGAATTATCCTCGCATCAATGACTTTTGCTCCCTTTTCGTAGACGAATATCGGGTTTAAGTCTAGCTGGCTTATTTGTGGGAAGTCCGTCACTAATTTAGATACCTTGACTATTATGTCTACTATTGCTTCCACGTCGGAAGGAGGCTTCCCTCTATAGCCTCTAAGTATCGGATAGCCTTTAATCTCCTTGATCATCTCCTCGGCTTCTTCCTTAGTTACTGGCGCTATTCTGAAAGTGACGTCTTTCAGAATTTCTACGAATATGCCCCCTAGACCAAACATTACTGTGGGGCCAAATTGCGGGTCTTTTAGCGCTCCGACTATCACTTCTGTTCCTTGCGGCGCCATTTCTTGAACGAAGACTCCAACTATTTTTGCATCTGGAACGTGCTTTTTGACGTTTTCTAATATTTGCTTGTAAGCTTTCTTGGCTTCCTCGTCATTTTTAATGTTGAGTATGACTCCTCCTACATCTGATTTGTGAATTACGTCTGGCGAGACTATTTTGAAAACTACTGGGTAGCCTATTTCATTGGCAAATTTTACGGCTTCCTCTTCGTTTGTTGCGACTTTAAATCGTGTGACTGGTATTCCATATGCTTCGCATATCTTCTTAGCTTCACTTTCCAGAAGGTACTTCCTATTCTCCATCAATGCCTTCTCGATTATCGCCTTAACCTGCTCCACAGTTTTCCCTCCTTCTGTGTGCAATCAGCTTTTCCCTATCTAATTAAAATACTCTTCCGTTACCTCTAGACTTCTCCCGCTATTCTCTGTATTAGGGCGTATAGATTGTCAAATCCCTCCCACGTTGATGCTGAAGTGAATACGAGGTCTGCCAGGAGCTCTGAGCTTATTGCCTCGCTTATCCTCTTGCTGAGCTCTCTCTGCATGACATGCCTCTCATCCATTACTGCCATTCTCAGCTCGTCTGGATTTTCAATCCAGTTCTCTATGCGCATCTTGTCTTCAATTGACAGCATGTCTGCCTTTGAAATCACGTTTATCTGCGGCTTTAAGAACCTATACTGGACTGAGGTTGCTAGTAGGAGGATTGACACAAAGTCGCTTGGGTTTTTGGTGAACATCGAGTCTAAGAGGCATAGGATAATTAGGTTTTCACCGCCAATTTTAGCAGTTATGAATGGCCCTGAGGTTCTGAATGCGAAGAGCTCCATTTGCCCCGGCGTGTCGATGATGAGGTAGTCTATAGCTAAGTCGCGGATTTCATTCCTCACTTCTTGAATGTAGTTTGCCATCATATCTACACATGCGATGAGTGCTCCATTAGGTCCCAATCCGTACTTCTCCATCACTTCGTCAATGCTTATGTACTCTCTAATGTCAACATCTGGGGAGTAGGGTAGCCACTTAACGCCGGGATCTAAATTAAGTGTCCCAACTTCCTTTTCCTGGTTCTTCAGCCAGTCTGAGAAGGCTGCTGTTAGAGCGCTCTTCCCAGATCCTGCTGTTCCAATAACCATTATTGAGAGCATAAGCTTTCACCTACTTAACTCGACTTATCTTTCCACCTAAGCTTGAAATCATATTCATAACTTCTTCACAAACTTTATCCAATTCTAGGCTAGTAACATCTCGGCCATATAGGTGTAGGGTTATTACAGGCTTTCCACATCTCATTTGAGGGTGAGATTTTACGTATACTTTAGGAAACAGCTTTATTATCTTATCCAGGATGGGGGATAAATCTGCCTCATATATGTCTTCAACAAGTAGTTCAGCTTCGACGAATCCTCTACCTAAAAACCTGCTTGCTAAACTTCTTTCAAACATACTCTTCATTTCATCCGGCACTCCTGGAAGGGCGACAATAGTCACACCTTCATAATTTACCATCACTCCAGGAGCTAATCCTACAGGATTTGGAAGAACTTCTCCTCCTTCAGGTATGTATGCCATTTTCATTCGCTTTTCATCTAGTGGGACTCCTCTCCTCTTGCAGGCTTTCTTTAAAGCTGCTAAGGATTCAGAAGTGATTTTTAAGGGCTTTCCAATAGCCTTTGCTAATGCCTCCATAGTCTTGTCGTCGAACGTCGGCCCGAGCCCTCCAGTGGTTATTATAATGTCTGGCTTTCTATTCACCGCCTCAATTATAGCTGAAGCTATTTCATTCAGATCGTCGCCGACAATTGTTATTCGCCTAACCCTACCTCCAAGTGCAGTTATCTTCTTAGCTAGCCAAGAAGCATTTGTGTTAACTATCCTGCCTATAAGCAGCTCTTCACCAATATTTATGATCTCAACTATCTTAAGGCTCTGCGTCAATACTCTTCGCCTTACTTCTTAGAGCTTAACCACCACTTCAAGTACTCTTTCTTCCAAGAATCTTCATCTTCTCTCTTAGAAGTTCTCCGATCCCTATACTTATCCAGCTCGAACCTAGTGAGGGTTAAGCCGCAAGTCCTACAGACGTAAGCGTACCTGCTTCTGTCAAAGATCATTTCTCCACCACATTCTGGGCATACTCTAGCCAATTTCTACCCCACACTACCTTATCCACTTCTGCATTATGAGTTTAACCCCTATCCACGCAATTCCTCCAATTAAAATGAAGATTGCAAGTGAAGGTAGGACGGTGAGTATCATAGCTAAACTCCACTCCCTCAAGATGGCTGAAATTGCAGTGAAAACTGCATATAATGCTGAGCTTTCAGCAAATTCGCGGGCATTCGCATCCAGCAATCCTAAAATTGCTCCTAGAGCTAATGACGTTACCACCGCTGATAACGGCATGTACCCAAGAATGATCATTGACAAGCCCAGTAAAACTGAAGGTACCACATGTCTTCTACCCCTGCCAATCCTCTCAAGCCACAACTCAATGTTAACCATGAAGCTGGAGGAGGCTGCTTCTTCTTCAACCCTAACTGTATAAGGCTTATCTTCAATCAGCGGAAGAACACTCGCACCCTTCTCAGTTAAAAAGTATAGAAACCCCCTATCCGCCTCCTTCCTCTCTATAAACCCGGCCTTGAGCAAGAGCTTCAAGTGATCTGAAATCGTGGACTTGGCTTTACCAGTCAAATTTGAAATATCATTTAAGCCAAGCTCTCCTCTCTCCTTAAGCAATACAAGTATTCTCAACCTAGTTTTGTCAGCTAAAACCTTCAGCTCCTCAGCTTTCAACTCTACACTGTTACTCAATGTTCCACCAACTTCATCAAATAACTCAACCCCACCTAGCAATTAATTATTCGCCACTCATCGAATGTAAGCTGTTCGCCGGACATCTAAAACATGCTTAACTTCCTCCACGTTCCACCTTAAACCGGTGGTCGACTTGCTCAGCTTGATCACATTACTACTATCTCTCCTCCTGCTCGCAGCCAACTTTCACATCCTTACCTTCATACTTATCCCATCATTTCTAATAATCTACTTAATTAAAAAATTAAAAAACAGCAAAAACAAGAAAAATAAATGCATTGTTAAAAAGACTGTGATTATTGAGAAGTTAAAAGTCAGCAATTTTTCAAAAACAATATTTGATGTCAATATTAAACTCGGCGTACTGGGCTGCGTAGCTCTCTGCTCATCAGGTTTAGGTGGATTCTCAGTCTCTGGAGCTCTTGCTTTCCGTGAAATTAGGGATGAAGAGCTTTTCAAGAAGATTTTGCAGAGCATTCCTGCAGATTATTCCTTCATTTTTATTAGGAATAAGTCTCGTGGAGACTTTTACCTACTTTGTCCACGGATTTCCTCATCTATTCGAAGTAAGGATGAGGCAGTTTCAATAATATCTGGAATTCTAAATTCTCTGGCTACATCGATACCTGCTAGTGAAGTTAAGATTCTGAAAGGCGAAGAGCTGGTCAGCGCATTATTAACAGCGAGCTTTTGGGGTGTTGAGCTATGATTTCCCAAAATAAGATGCGAATTGATAGTGTTTTTGAGCGAAAAGGTGATGTTGAATCTCTATCTTTAGCTCTAGTTTTAAGAGGAAAGATTCCAGCAATGATCATTTCAAGTGAAGGATTAGATGCTGCTCTAAATGAGCTTCTAGCAGGCAATTATGCTCTTAGGGATGGTGAATTTATACTTCCATCTCGCGAATTGAAAAGCCTCTACAATATTAAGTCTATCTGCCTACCTTCTTCGAGAGTAGTTAAGCGCGCGAAGTCCATCCTAACCTTATCATTTCTAGTTGACGCTTTAACCTTCATATCCTATTTGAAATGCTCCATTAACTCCGCAATTCTCCTCCTCTTAACATCCATTCTAATGAAGGCCATTTGCATTTGGAGGTTGGTGATTCATGGTAGTTGTTCCTAGAATGCTTGGGATCGTAAATTTAGCGTCTATACTTTCAAGTCTTCGCGTGGCCAAGTGCCTTTTAGGCACTTTTGGGCCGATTAGTGAGCGAGTTAAAATTAATGCATCTATTTTGGACGCCTTGGGCTGGGAGAAGACCATAGTTATCGACGGCTTTGGAGAGTATTCTGCCCTCTGCTCATTATGCAGGGATTGTAAATTAGTTCGCCTCGGCTTTAACGCCTCTATTTCTCCCTTCAACCTATCTTGGTTTGACCCTTATATTCGAGCTTTTGAAATTTCTGAAGCTTTCAAGTTGAGCTTCCACATAAGTGAAGTTTCTGCTAGAATTTTGCAGCAAGCTCTAGCTCGTTTCGTAGCTAGAGGTGTTTATGAGCCTAGTGTTGAGGATGTTATACTTGAAATTGAATCGCAATCGCAAATAGCATCCACTAGGCCGTACAGCTTCAGGCTTCTAAGGCTTCTAGACAATTTAACTTGGGGTAGAATTGGATCATCATTTAGTGGATTCCTGGGGCTAGATGATGTAGGTAATTCTCTCCTAATAGTAGATCTCCACCACCTACCTAGAGAATTTAGAGTTTTAGCTTCAATCCTCCTCTTCCTGAATTTTTCCGAGAGGAGCGACGTAAAACTAGTTTTGGAGGAGTCAGATCTACTAATGCCGGGCCTAATGAGAGCTTTAAGAGAGGAGTATGCTGTAGCCTTTGAGAGAACCCTCTTCATCTTAGATATTTTGAAGCGGTCGAGGAATCCTGCTATAATCTTATCTTGCAGAAGCCCTATGCTACTTGCATTCAGAGCTAGACTTAGCCTCAATTGCGCCTTTTCATCGCCTCCACGCTCTAAAGAGGAATTTAATGCTCTATCAGCTCTTCTCCCGCTTGCCGACTTCCGACTGGAGCACGTAAATTACATTCCAAGTAGTGCTTTCCTCGTATTCTATGGTGGTAGAGTTAGTATTGCAGAGCTCAAATTTAAAGAACTGCCTGAGGTGAGGATTCCAGTTGAGGACGTCATCAAGCCAACTAAGCCTAAGGTGGAGTCTGCCCTTCACAAAATGTTTAGAGGATTAGCAGACCCTGCTGCGCAGATACTGTCATTCCTACTTCAAGGAGCTGCAGACCGCGACACCCTCATGGGGTATGCTGTAGGAGTCTTAGGGCTAAGTAGCGAAGTAGCACAGCGCATAATCAGTGTGCTTTCAGCGTATGGCTTCATTGCAGATGTCGTTGGGAGAGATGGCAAGTACTACTTGAGAATAACGCCCTCCGGCATTGCAGCGCTAAATGAGTACTCAAGCTATAGGGGTGATGGTGATGAGTAGCTGGATTAGATGGCATAGAGATGGGAGAGGCTTCAGCTACGTTGTCCTAGCCTCTTCAAAGGGCCTCGTAATTGCAAATTACAGATTGACTAGGAGTGGAAATGTAAGGAGAGAGTTAATTCTCATGCCTAAGCGCTCTGACGCAGGTAGAAGTGAGGGTAAGCTTCTCTTCGAGGAGTATTATGATAGGGGGAAGGTAAATTCACTAATCCAAGCGCTTAGAGACCTCACCTCTACTTCTCCTCAACTTACCCCACGCGATTTAGTTTTTGAGCTTGACAAGGTCATTCTTCACCTTAACTACTTGAAAAAGCTGTTTTTGGAGGTGATTGAAGGTGGAGGATTTTGAGAATGAGGTTTTTAAGGAGCTTGAAGACATCCCTGGAGTTGGACCTGCAACTGCTGAGAAGCTGAGGAAAGCTGGAATCCTAACTCCAAGGCAGCTAGCCTTGTATGGGCTGGACGAGCTGCTAATGTACGTCGACGTAGACGATTACTCGAGGATAAATAGAGCTTTAATGAGAGTGAGGCGAGCTTTTAGGCCGCAGAAAGTCCTTAGAGCCTCTGAGTACGCTTCAATGCGCAGTGAGCTCCCAAGACTAACCACTGGCGTAAAGTCTATTGACCAGCTATTGGAGGGAGGCCTCGAGCCCAGGTGCATCTACGAAGTTGTTGGTGAGTATGGAACTGGTAAATCTCAACTCTGCTTCCAGCTCTCAACCACCGTCCAATTGACAGTGAATAGAGGTGGTGTTGGTGGAAAGGCTTTCTACATAGATACTGAAGGCACCTTTTCTGAGAGTAGAATAGCGAAAATTGGAGAGCGCTTCAATATTGAAGACCCTCTGTCCGGTGTACTTGTTTTCCAGCCCATGAATGTGGACGAGCAAATAGACTGCATAAGGACTATTCTCCCTAAGTACATTGAGGAGGAGGGCGTCAAGCTAGCCGTTGTTGACAGCTTGATCTCTCACGTCCGCGCCGAGTATAGGGGTAGGGAGATGCTGGTTGCCAGGCAGCAGACGCTCAACTACATGCTAAATTTCCTCTTGAGAGTAGCTATGATGTACAACGTCTACGTCATCGTAACTAACCACGTGGTTGCTAAGCCAGTAGCTGGCGGTGGAGTTACTGCAGCTGGAGGCCATGTAGTTGCTCACGGCACTACTCACAGGTTATTCATGGCGCCTCAACACTCTAAGCGTCAGGGAATTCTAGTTAGGAGGATGCTCGTTGAGGATAGCCCCTACCTGCAGAGAGGATCATCTGCAACATTTGGAATTTCGGAGAAGGGCTTAGTGGATGTCCTCTAGACGTAGAGACATCAAGAGGCTCACTGTACTAGTCAAGTTAGGAGTTTCAGCAGACCAGCTTGAACGCGCCTTCGAGAAGTTCAAGGTGAAGTTCAGCGGCAAGCCATACTCCTGGTTTTACCGATGCAAGTTGAGGCTCGTCGACGTCTACTCTACACCTAAACCAAACATGTGGATTGTAAGGGGGAGAGGGAGTTTAGGAGATTGTGAAGCCTTCTACGTAGTTACCTTTCACCCTAAAGACAAGGTGTACAGCTGCACCTGCTATGACCCTAAGAAGCTATTCGCCGCTATTCGAATGAAGAGGATATGCACGCATGTTGGAAGTGTGATTCTGTGGAGGATGATTAAGGAGAAGAGCATGGATGACTTCTTGGACTATTAACGCTTTGAAGTCGCGTATAGAGTCGAATGGCTGGAAAGTAGTTACGCTGTTTGGATTGAAGCTTGAAAGGGTTATTAGTGCTTTGGCTTGCAAGTGGAAGCCTAGCTTACTTATAGTTGACATGCCGCTTCTCACCGACCTTGATGAGGATGTATTCATCCTCGAAGTTAGCGGCTCTTTATCAAAATGTATTCGCAGCTTATCAAGCATATGCTCAGATGTGAAATGCATATTCTACACAGCTCTTCAGCAGTATACTTCAATGCAATTTCACTTTCCGCCAATAGTGAGGAGATTTGAGCTTAGAGCTAAGCGAGCTGCAATATCTAGACTTCTCTTAAGTGAGTTCAAAGTTCTATCGACTATAGCATTCGCGTATGGGGTTGAGCGGCTAATTATAGTATCACCAGTCAAGTGTACTAACATTATGGGGAAGTGGCTTCTTCTACCCTACTTTCCAGACGTAGTCGCAAAAATATCTGATGCGATCTTCTGGGTTAGAAAGGAGAAGCTTTGCCAGTTGAAACCAGAACTCCTATCCTTTACGCGGGAAGGTGCATGTCATCCTGATTTAAGTGAGAAACTTGCATTTGAAATTTTAAGAAACTGGTCTGTAGCATATTCCTAGCTCGTCAGCATACTTGAAGGATGCTTCCATCTCCTCTTGCGACGGCCTCCTAGCGATGTCTGGATACTTCTCCGGCTCCCACGCGACTAGGTATTCGGGCCTGTACTGCCCCATGATGTTTACCATTGCTCTTGGGAGGTTTTCAGCTATCCACTCTAGAATTGGCTTGGTGCAGCACTCGACGTGGTTTGGCATTACTAGGTGCCTGATGATCATGTCTATGCCGTAGTCGTGCATCATCTTGTGGTTTCTGGAGACTACTTCGAAGTACCTGTCGACCATGGACAGGCGCTTAGCGCATGAGTCATTGCCGTACTTGAAGTCTGGTAGGGCGATGTCTATTAATTCCAAGAGTATGGTTATCGTTTCTACACTGCAGTACATGTTGCTGTTCCAGAGTAGGGGGACGTTTACGTCGAGGTATTTTAGAGATTCGATTATTGTGTGGAGGTTGGGCGTCGGCTCTCCTCCTACGTAATTAATGTTCCTCACTCCCTCCCTCCTCAGCGTAGCTTGAATTTTTGCTAGCTCCTTGGAGTTAACTTGTATTCCTGCATATGGGTGAAGTTGACTTATGTCGTAGTTTTGGCAGAAGACACACCTGAAATTGCATGAGCCGAAGAATATTGTGCCGCTTGGAACTAGTGGAGCTTCTTCACCCCAGTGGTGGAACCAGGACGACACGTATGTTTTGGAGTCTAGTCTGCAGAAGCCCTTCACTCCCTCAGCCCTGTTAACTCCACATCTTCTTTCGCAGAAGTTGCAGTGAGTGAGCATCCTCTTAACTAGCTCGATTTTCAAGTCTAGAAAGCTAACTTTAGGCTTAGGTAGGTCTTCAAGCTTCTTTTCACCTTCAACTATCTCGTCGAGTGCTTTTCTAAAGCTCTCAGCTGCTCTTTTGTGCTCTTCCCAAAGCTCTTCCTCGCTTGCTTCCGTTAAATTAACTTCTACTGGTATTCTCTTACAAATTAGGTACTTGGCTGGCTTCCTGTCCTTCATGACCTCATAGTACCATGAAAGCCTCTCTTTAACCTCCTCACTCCTCCAAACTAGAAGTGAGTCTGGACGTAAAGCGTAATACATATTTCCCAACTCATGAATTTAATCACTAAGATTGCTGATTTCTTTTTCGGCTGCCAAGATCGCCTCTTCGAGGTATTTCCTCCCCTCCGGTGTAGTGAATAGGGGAGGCTGCCAATCTTCGACTAGTTTCCTCCTAATGGTGAGAGCGGCTTCTCCAGTAATTGGATTTACTCCTCTCTTCTGAAAGACGTGCCACCTCAATACTATGCCTCTCCTCTGCCACGCAGGAGTCTTAGCCAAGTTAACGTTAAGTTCCCTCAGCACTAGGTCGTGGAGTTCTGGAGATTTAAGTTTGAGAAGCTTTTTCGCTGCTTGACTGGTTGTCAACCCTTTTGCGACTAGCGCGTAAAGTGCATATGCATTTATGTGGTTTCTCCAAGCTTCCATCTGCCTCCAAGCAAAATAGTCAACTACGTCCTTTTCGGACAGGATGACTATTCTAGCATCGAATGCGACGACTTCCTCTTCTCCCTTAATTCTCAACAGTTCAAGTGTGAATCTGCTACTGACTACGCTTGGAATTATTGACAGTATCTTTTCGAGCCTCCTACTGAATATCTGCTCTCTGGTGAATAGGTAGCTAATTTCATCTGATTGGATGTACGCTAGAGTTGGGTTGAATCCTGAGTTGAAGACTGCCTTAGCTGCAGTCACCATGATTTTCGCAAAATCCTCGTCAAATGGCTTTTTGAAGCCCAGCCTACTGCATAGGCTTCTAAAATTCCGCCCATCGCACCTAACTATGAATGGGGTTGTTGGCGGCACTCTCATGGTCGAGTAGATTTCGTGGATTTTGAAGCTTCGCAGCTTACTCAAGTCCTCCTCCCTCTAACCGCCTCTTCAAGCAAGTTTACTCCAAATTGCTTTAGCATTTCATAGAGCTTCGATATTGGCAGCCCAACGACATTGAAGAAGCAACCGTCGATACCGCCTACTAGTAGCGCGCCGATCTCTTGAATAGCGTATCCCCCAGCTTTGCCGAGGGGTTCTCCACTCTTAATGTACAATTCTAATTCTTCCATCGTCATTTTTTTCATGTAAACTTTCGTTTCAACAGCGTCCACCAGCTCTTCTCCAGTCTCAACGTTTATCACTGCAATGCCAGTAATCACTTTATGCTCCTTTCCACTCAGCTTTGTCAGCATTTCTCTAGCTTCACGCTCATCTTTAGGCTTCCCCAGAACTTCTCCGTCAACGACAACTACTGTATCTCCTGCAACTACAATTCCACTTTCAATCTTCCTTGCAGCGTACTCGGCCTTCTTTAGAGCTAACGCTTTGGCTTGCTCAGCTGGGCTCAAGTTTATGTCTACTACTTCATCTACTTCAGGAATGACGACTTGGATGCTCCTACCCAATATCCTCTCTAGGATTTCTCTTCTTCGCGGTGATGCTGAGGCTAGAATTATCCTGCTGTTCAACTTGTCCACCACAGTAAATGTTATTGCACTTCGCGGCATAATGCTTTGCGGGATTAATTATGTCTGAGCTTCTATCTACGAGTGTTAAGAGCAAGATGCTTAGAGGGGCTAGCCTCCTAATCTACAGCAAGTGCATAGAGCAGGAGTACCCGGGCATTCTAAGAGAGTTTTCTGATGGGCGAGTAGCGCTTGGCGTCTGCATGGAGCTACTTCACATGAACATGGTTGGATTTAAACTTCTAAACATTGTCAAGCTATCAAATGTGAAGGAACTTGAGATTTTGACGATGGACGGCTCTCCGCACTGCATTCAACTGCACTTCATTGGCGAACACATTAATCGAGCATTAGGCGAGCCGATACCCTTAACGCACTACGTCATTGAGAAAGGCAAAGTATTCAAGGTGTCAACTAAAGTTATAAAGTTGGCTCGCCACCTATCTGAGTGCGCGAAGCTGTTGGGTGGAGATGGCGAGAATGCCTAGGTCGAAGAGGCGGGGGTTAGCTCTCAAGATCTTTGCTGCAGCCATAGTTTCCATGACGATTTTTGGCTTAGCACTGTACTTCTTCCAGCCATTAAACGTCGTCAACTTGAAAGCTGAGTATAAGGAGGCGCAGCTGGTTCAGATTTCAGGCACATACCACATATGCTTGATATTTGAAGTTAAAAATGAGAAGTCTACGCCAGTCGTTGCTAATGTTGAAATAGACTTGAGTGGGCGGGGCGTGCCTGTTTCGCGCATAACTCATGTGATTGATGGTAAAACTGGCAGTAGGCTGAATTACGAGGTTAAGAGCGACTACGTGATTGTGGTGAGGTTGACCTTGAGCGCAAATGAAGTTAGGCAAATACGAGTAATCCTCTAATCATAACCATATAGCTTATAATGATAAGTGATGTAAATTCAAGTTGAGTGTGGGATGCAGATGAAGTATAGGCTTTTAGATATACTGGCTTGCCCAATCTGCAAGAATTTTCCTCTTAAGCTGATAGTCTTTAGTGAAAATCAGTACTCCTATGAGGTTGAGTTGGAGAAGAAGGTTTTATGTGAGGAGTACTGTGGCCTCCAAGGCAAGTTTATCTCAGAGTTGAGGGGAGTCGAGCTGGACTGCCGTTCCTGCCTGCAGCGTGAAGTTGCTGAAGGCCTTCTAATATGCGGTAATTGTAACAGGTGGTATCCAATAATTGAGGAGATTCCGCACATGCTGCCAGACGAGCTGAGGAATAAGGATCAAGACTTATCTTTCCTGAAGCGCTATAGGGATAAGATTCCTGAAGAAGTGCTGACAAGCGGTAAGCCTTGGAGTTTGTCGGAGACTTAAAGTTTTGCTAACTCTTCCTCATGGCTTCGGAGATTGAGGCTTTCAAGTCTCCAATGCAGAATGCGAATATCCTTAAAGCGTCTATTGCCGGGTAGATTAGTGAAGCCTTCAATCCATTTCCCTTTGATGCATAATATATTACGCCGGCTAGGTAGCCGATTATGAATGGTGAGGAGACCAGTAGTAGGGGGATTATATTTCCAGTAATTATCGAGATGGCAATTCCTAGAGCTAGGATTGACATGAAGGTGTAGAATGCGGTTAAGCCCATTCTGTAGAACTTGGCTATCTTGCTTTTGGGGTGCTTCTTCCTGAACTTTGGGCCTCCCATGCCGTAGGTGTGTGTCTGCTTAAGGATGCTCTTCAGTGTTTGCCTGTGCTTGTGCCAAACGTACATTTCTGGGTCTAAGACCATCTTGTACCCTGCTTCGCATATGCTCTGAACTGTATCCACGTCTTCGAACGTTTTTAGGGCGGTGTCCAGCCCCCCAATTTTGTCTAGGGCTTCTCTCTTTATTGCCATGTTGCAGAATGCTAGGTGCTTGAATACTTCTGGCTCGCTTAGCACCTCCTTCTTCTTTGCAAGTGGCATTACTCGCATGACGGACTTGTCGGCGTAGGTGGCGTAGATGTTGTTTTCAAGTGACTTGTCTGCATAGACGCTTCCTCCTACGCAGCCTACTTCTGGGTTGGATAGGTTTTCTACGATGACTTTAATCCAGTGCTTTGGTACGATGCAGTCTCCATCTGTGAAGGCAAGTATCTCTCCTGTTGAGGCTTCAACTCCAATGCTTCTGGCGTAGTTTGGGCCTAGTCCTGGCTCTTCTAGTATTTTTACTGGGTACTTGGAGGCTATGCTCACGGTGTTGTCTGTGGACTGCCCGTCAACTATTATGAATTCGACTTTATCTTTCGGGTAGTCTAGGTTCATAAGTGATTCTAGTAGGTCTTTTATTGTCTCCTCATTATTCCTCACTGGAATTATCACTGAGACTGTTGGGAGGCTTTCCTCCACGTGCTCACCTTCCAAATCTCCTTTCACGCTTCTGGTATGTCCTTATTGCCCTCCAGAGGTCTATCTTCCTGAAGTCTGGCCAGTAGACGTCTAGGAATACGAGTTCACTGTATGCTGATTGCCATAGTAGGAATCCGCTTAGCCTTTCTTCTCCGCTGGTTCTTATTATGAGGTCTGGATTTGGGTTTGGCAGGTGCGCGGTGTACAAGTGCTTTTCGAATAGGTCTTCTGTAATGTCTTCCACGTCTATTTTTCCAGATTTTATTTCCTCTGCTATGCGCTTTACTGCGTCTATGATTTCAGTTCTCCCTCCGTAGGCTATTGCAATGTTTAGGTAGTGTTTGTCGTAGTTTTTGGTTGCCTCCTCAAGCTTCCTAATTTCCTCCCTCAAGTCTTCTGGGAGTAGTTCCAGCCTTCCAATCGCCTTCACTCTAACCTCATATTCATGGATTTCCCTGCTAGTCATCGCTTTTTCAATGTACTTCTTGGCTAGGTTCATGATCGCGTCGACTTCCTTTTTTGACCTCTGGAAGTTTTCGGTTGAAAACACGTATATTGTTAGGGTTTTTATTCCTGAGTCGAAGCACCATCTAAGTAGTTCTTCAACTTTCTTAGCTCCCTTCTCATGTCCGGCCCATGGCGGCAGCCCTCTAATTCTAGCCCATCTCCTATTTCCATCCAAAATTATTCCTACGTGCTCGGGCTTCTCTCCATTTTTGATTTGCCTCCACAGCCACTTCTCATAGATCTTGTAGATCCCTAGTACTTCGAGTAGTTTGCGCAGCAATTTCTGCACCTACCACATGTCTTCTACTTTCACGGTTGAGATTAAATTTTTCAATTTATGGAGAATTGCTGCTCCGAGCCCTATGGGTGCTAGTAGTGGGTCTCCCTTAAATTCTAGGGTTGATGCGTCAATTCCTCTTAGTTTGAGGAAGTTTGACAATTCTCTCGCTGAATTCTCCTCTAAGTCCGTTTTGAGTATTACTACGTAGTCTTCGCTTTTCAGCCCTCTCGTCACGTAGGGGTGCTCTTCAATTTTGTACGGAATGTAGGTTCCGTCTAGATTTGCAGTCATGTCTCTGCAGATTTTCAAGGCTAGCCCATAAAGTGTTGGGCCTGCGTAAATGTATGCTCTACTTTTACTCGCTGCCTCCTCGATTACTTTAGCGGCTTCTCTCTCTATTTCCTCGTCTAATTCTGCTCCTCCGCCTAGGCTCATTATTTGACTGAGAATTTCTTTAGCTCTTGGATTTTGTATTGTCCTCTTGGCAATTTCTGCTGCGAGGCTTATTAGGAGTGAGGTTGTTGCTATGTGGTGTGCTGCTGCTAGCTTGTCGTTTGGCGCGCTCAATTCTACTAGCGTTTCTACGTATTCGAGTACGTCTTCGTCTTCTTCGAGTAGTTCTCCAGCAACTACTATTGCTGTTTTCAGGTTCATGATATTGCAAGTCTTGATGGCATTTTTAGTCCTTGGGGGTATTGGGCTTCCTCTTGTTAAAAAGATCACCAGCTCATTCTCGCTAGCGTAGGGTGCAGCGTAAGTGGCGTACTCGCGGGGGTGGAAGCAGCCGACATTCACTCCTACCAGCGACTTGAATGAAGCGACTGCTGATATGGCGGAAGTATATCCTCCTCCCTCCGCCACTATACTTATGCTTTCAAGTGAGCTTAAAGCAATGTCAACTAGGTTGTTCAGCTGGTCGAACCAGTCGAATCTTATGGCTCTAAGAAGCTCTTCAGCCAACAGTTATCCTCCAAGTGATTTTATGATTTGGGCAACCTTCACCTTATATGCCTCTGCGATTTCCTCTGCTCTCTCCTCCTTTTTTGCTTCAGCATACACTCTTATTATGGGTTCCGTGCCTGAAGCTCTAATTAGAACCCACGTGTAATCGTCTATCCAAGCTTTAACTCCATCGATAGTCTCTATTTTCAGCACTTTCCCCTCTTCTCTAATGGCTGCCTCGATTTTCTCAATGACATTTCTTTTCAATTCATTTGGGCATGCGACTTTCAGCTTTACGTTGTAGTACTTTGGCAGTTCGCCGACTAGCTTCGACAGCTTCTCTCCTCTCTCAGCCATGATTTCGAGGATTAGTGCTGTTGTCATTGCGCCGTCTCTGACTAGCTGGTGTGGAGGGTAGAATACTCCTCCATTCTCTTCGATTCCTAGCAGTCCACTGACTTCCTTTAGTACGTGGGATACTGTTACGCTTCCCACCTTAGTCCAAACGACTTTCCCTCCGTGAGCTAGTGCCACTTCCTCGATAAGCTTTGAGGAGCTTACTGGAGTCACTATAATTCCTCCGCCAGCCCTCTTCAGCAGGTGCTTTTCGATTATTGCACCGCTCTTGTCACCCCAGTGCACTACTCCAAGTTCATCGGTGAATATTGCTCGGTCCCCATCTCCATCATATGAAGCTCCTAAATCTGCCTTAGACGCTCTCACTACTTCAGCAACTCCTTTAAGTGCAGCTGGAGTCGGCTCTGGACCTCGTCCTGGGAATCGGCCGTCCACAGCGTCGTTTACTGGAATGACTTGGCAGCCCAGTCTGCGCAGCACTTTCGGCACTGTTAGAGCTGAAACTCCATTTCCAGGATCTACAACTACCTTAAAGTTTTGAGCTGCTATGCGCTTTACGTTTACGTGGCTAATCACTGCGTCTATGTAAGCTGAGATTACGTCTGGAGCTTCCTTAATCTTTCCAACCTCATTCCAAGCTGCTCTCCTAATTTTCTCCTCGAAGAATATGGTTTCAATCTTCACTTCCTCACTTCTGGAGACTTCAATTCCATCCGGCCCCACAACCTTAATGCCATTAAATTCAGGGGGGTTGTGGCTTGCAGTTATCATCACTCCGCCATCATACTTGAAGTGTTTAACTCCAAATTGAAGTGCAGGAGTCGGCATCATGCCGGCATCTACAACGTTACATCCAGATGCGAGGAGCCCACTAACAACGGCATCTTTAAGAGCTGGACTACTCAGCCTCCCATCATGCCCGACGAGAATCTCACCCTGATTAAAGTAGGTTCCAATTGCAAGTGCAATCTTCACTGCAAAATCAACTGTAAGCTCAGATCCAAAACGCCCCCTAATGCCGTTAGTTCCAAACAGCCTCCCCACACTCGTCACCGCCAGTCTCAGTTCTAACTTTAGCCGTGGCTAAATTTATGCTTACCACTCAAGCGTATTTCAGTTGGCTCCCTAGCATAACACGCGCACATGTACTTTCCACT
>Ga0164311_10000199_pt1 | contig 24166 bp, 24 predicted proteins | sample GuaBasSedimGuay2_FD_121796 | JGI IMG/M metagenome (GOLD analysis project Ga0164311, IMG submission 121796) | Subseafloor sediment microbial communities from Guaymas Basin, Gulf of California, Mexico - Guay2, Core 4569-9, 9-12 cm | ecosystem: Environmental > Aquatic > Marine > Hydrothermal vents... | reverse complement strand
TTGCTGACCAGAATTCAGCAGCGCGCCATCGCCATTTGCCCACATTTTCATCATGGGTTCTTGGTGAAGCCTTACTTCCAGCGAGCCAAAATGCTGTTTTTGCGAGAGAAAACCAGCAAGGAAACCCTTGCGAGTTGAGCGGTCACCAAGTACGCCGTACATATCGCTGGTGAAATGATCTGGAAGCCGAGGTTTGGGCGTGCCACGATTGACTACCATGGGGTTTTGGAAGGACCCAAGGTTCGAACAGCGTTGGTTTTCACCGATGCCATAAACTCCGCTTGAAGACCAGGACTGCCAGCCGTTGCTGTAGAAAGCCATTTCACTTTTATTTTCAGCAGTTAAACGCAGAGATCCGCGAGGCATGTCGAGAAACGTGAATTTATCAACGTGCAATGCGAATGTGCTTTGATTATCCAGAGTCATTTGCATGAGCGCCAGGGGAGAGTCTTGCAATAGAGCGAAACGTAAAATAATAGAGACGCCTTGCACGCTAGTCTGACAAGTGAGATTGATCATTTGCGCAGAACCGTTGCTTGTTTGTTCTTGACGAGTTTCAATGATGTGGGCGATTTTCCAGGAGTGACCCAGTACATGCTTCGAATGCAAACCATGGTGAAAATGTACACTGACTCTAGCTTGATTAATGCAAGGAAAATCTTCATTTACGTTCTTTAAGCTGTATTGTCCATTTTCAGGATCAATTGCCAGGCATAAAAATTGGGAAGTAAGTTCTATCATGTGGACTCGCTCCAATGTTTAAGAAGGTCAACATAACTGATCGGGCCTTCCCTTAATATGATCAAATCATCGTTTGTGCAATCCACGACCGTCGATGCAGAATCACCAGGTGTGCTGCCGCCGTCCAGAATAAGATCAACTCTGCCGTTCAATTGGTTGATGACATCCTGGGCGTTTACCGGGTTGGATGTGCCTGAAATATTGGCGGAGGTGGTTGCAAGGGGGCCAGTCTGGAGCAATAAAGCGAGAGTGAATGAGTTATCGGGCATGCGAACACCGAGCGTTGTATATTGAGAAAGTTCCTCTGGTAAGCTCTCTTTCTTGGGCAGTACCAATGTCAACGGCCCAGGCCAAAATGATGTCGCTAAAGTCAGCATTTTATCGCTGAGACTCTGTGTGATAAGGCTTAGTTGAGGCAGGCTGCCAATGAGCACAGGAATCGCTTTTTCTTGGGGGCGTCCTTTGGCAGTATAGATGTCCTGAATGGCTTGTCCATTCCAGGGGTCTGCCGCAAGGCCGTAGATTGTATCGGTAGGAAAGACGACCAAGCCTCCTTGACCGATGATTTTTGCTGCAATGCTGATTGCCTGTGGATCCTGGATAGATAAGATGCGCGTGGTTTTAGTTTTCATTGGATACCTCAGGTTTGAATCATAATCAAGCGATCTCTTTCTGCCAGGTCCTTTTTCAGGTGGACAGTGGCTTTTGGAAATGCTGCTTTAGCCAAAGCTAAACTTGTTTTTCCAGCGCTGGCTTCAATTTCCATAAGGATCATGCCAGGTGAGGCTATCCGAGTTGGCATTTGCTTAAGCAGTTGTCTAATAAGCTGCAGCCCGTCAGGACCGCCATCTAAGGCGTGACTTGGTTCATGGCTAAAAGTGTTTACCTCGATAATATTTTGTGTTGGGATATAAGGCAAATTGGCACAGATGAGATCAAATTGCCCGGAAAATGGCTGTATCAGATCAGCATTTGTGAAGAACAGACGCTTATTTAAATCATGTTTGTGTGTATTTCTTTGGGCGATGTTTAAGGCTGTTAGATGCAGATCGCAAGCAAAAACTTTTATATCCGGGACATTCTTGGCAAGTGCAACTGCAATACATCCGCTGCCGGTGCCTACATCAGCGGCGAGCCTTTTCCGGGGATGGGACTGCAGCCAGGCAATGGCAGTCTCAACCAGCATTTCTGTTTCTGGCCTTGGAATCAGCACATCCGGTGTGACGAGAAATTTAATGCCATAAAATTCCCAAGACTTTAGAAGGTAGGGTAATGGTTCGCCGGCTTGTAAACGGTTGACTAATACATCAAGCTGAGCGACTTGGTCAGCATCTGGGGTGAATTCAGGATGGGCCAGTACCCATGTCTTTGGCTTTTGAAGAATATGGGAGGTTAATAAAAGCCCCGGATCGCGCGGGGCTTCAGTCCTTTGATTAAGTTTTATGTGTAGCTCGGATAAAATGTTACCCAGATTTGGATCAGCCATTAGAATCTGTTGCTGCGAGTCGGTCTGATTCATCTTTCAAGCGTAACTCATCGATAAACTTATCCAGATCTTCACCATTCAGAACACCAACTAAATTATGCGAGGAAAGGTTGATGCGGTGGTCTGTGACTCTGCTTTGAGGATAATTGTAAGTACGGATCTTTTCTGCGCGTTTGCCTGAACCAATTTGAGAGCGGCGGGTTGCGTCAAGTTTGGAGATGCGTTTTTGCTCCTCGAGCTCGTATAGCCTTGCTTTAAGCACGCTCATTGCCCGCAGCCTGTTCTGTAATTGTGAACGTTCATCCTGGCAAGCGACGACTATGCCGGTGGGCAAGTGCGTGATTCGTACTGCGGTCATGTTCTTTTGCACATTTTGCCCACCTGCACCAGCTGACTTATAGACATCCATCTGGATGCTTGAAGCAGGGATCTCAATTTCAACATCGTCAACTTCCGCCAGGACAGCCACTGTTACTGTGGAGGTATGGATACGTCCTTGCGATTCTGTTTCGGGTACACGCTGGACGCGATGCACGCCAGATTCGAATTTCAATCTTGAAAAGGCACCTTTACCTTTGATCATGAAAATAACTTCTTTTAATCCACCAATGCCAGTTTCATTTATGGAGAGGACTTCTGTCTTCCAATGTCGCAGCTCAGCATAACGCAGATACATCCTGAAGAGGTCTGCCGCAAAGAGGCCAGCCTCATCGCCGCCGGTTCCAGCGCGGATTTCCATAATGACGTTCCGCGAATCACGGGGATCTTTTGGAACCAACATACTTTTTAACGAGGCTTCAAGCGTTTCAAGCTCTGTTTGGAGTCCCTCTGATTCCAAATCTGCCATACTGCGCATTTCTTCATCACTTGACTGCTGCAATTCTTCGGTCTCTTGAATCTTCTGGAGTGTGTATTTATATTTTCTTGCTGCGACAACAATTGGTTCCAGGTCAGAGCGTTCCTTGGACAGTGCGGCCATTTTTTGATAGTCGCTGCCAGCTTCTGCCAGGCGTTTGTCGATATCAGCAAAGTGATTTATGATGCCATTCAATTTTTCTAACATAGTTTTTCATTGCTTTCATGGATATTAAATTTGCCATGGGATTATACCACTGTCATGAGTTTGTCATTGCGAGATAGTTGATCCTTTGGAATTAAAAACACGATAAAGCTCTTCCGAGCATTATCGAAGAGGTCAATGTGATTCTAGGGTAGAATATTGAGGTTGTTTAGAATAAAGGCAGCCCATTTGGATGATTACATGCTGTGATGCGTCACTAGGATAAAATCAAGTAAGGAATCGTGAACTGGCTAAAGTAATTTGTACATTCGTAGACTCGCCTTTGCATAAAATGGCAAACCACCCTGAGCACCCTCAGCGCTTTAATTTGATGAAAGCGTGGTTAGAAAAGCCACCCTATGAGGGTATTGAATGGATTGAGAGTGAACCAGCCATTAACGAGGATATCCTGCGTGTTCATTCATCGGAAATGTTATTGTCTCTCAGGATTGCTTGTTCGATGGGACTGCATGAGATAGACCCAGCCCCAACTTTTGTGACCGGAGATTCTTTTGACGCTGCATTTGCGGCAGCTGGTGGTGTTTTAACGCTCAGCAGAAGGATCCGAAATCGCTCAACAAAAAAGGGTGAAGCGACTCGCGGCTTTGCAATTGTTCGTCCGCCTGGGCATCATGCTGACTCTGATGAGTCCATGGGTTTCTGTTTATTCAATAACACCGCAATTGCCGTAGCAGATGCGCTCACGAAAGGGCTGAAGAAAATTGCAATTATTGACTTTGATGCGCATCATGGCAATGGTACTGAATCGATCTTTTGGGATGAGCCACGAGTAGGTTATTTTTCTTTGCATCAAGAGCGTATCTACCCTGGCTCGGGTTTTCTTGATGAAGCCAGACATGCAAAAGGGCGCATTATCAATCTACCACTGACTTTGAATTCTGGTGATACGGTATTCGTTGATGTCTGCGAAAAGATCCTAGATCCCTGGCTGGCTAAGTTCCATCCTGAGATGCTTTTTGTTTCAGCCGGTTTTGATGGTCATTTTTCTGATCCTTTGACGTCACTTGGCTTTTCGACGCAGGGCTATTATCAGTTTGCAAAGGAACTGGCGGCTTTAGCTGATAAATATTGTGATGGGCGTCTGCTTTTTATCGTGGAGGGCGGCTATGCTCCTCTGGCACTTTCAGAGAATATTCAAGCGGTCTTATGCGCATTGACTGAAGGTGATTCATATCCGAATTCTTTTGGTAACTGCAGTTATAAGACGGTTGATATCGACGAGCGCATACAAAAGATATGTTCTCTACACGACCTGAAGATGCCGCTTACTTTTTCTAGATGAAGGGGAGCTTAAACAATTCTTATTGGAGATTTTAATTATGCAGTTGTATTTTATTCGGCATGCGCAATCCATCAATAATGCATTATGGCAAGAAAACGGCCATAATAATGGTCGTAAAGCAGATCCACTGATTACGGAGATAGGCAAACAGCAAGCGGAACGCGTAGGGGCTTTTTTAGCTGAATCAGGACTTGATTTTGAACAAGGATGGGGGGGTCCTAAAAACGTTTGCGGCTTTGGAATAACGCATCTTTATTGCAGCTTGATGGAGCGCGCTGTTCAAACCGGCACGATCATAGCGGATCAATTAGGCTTAGGGCTGATTGCAAAGGTTGATTTGCATGAAACCGGCGGTATTTTTCTAAAAGAAGTTATTAATGGTCAAGAGGGATATTATGGATTGCCTGGGCATAACCGCCAGTATTTTGAAAACCGTTATCCGAGATTGATCCTCCCGAAAGAACTTGATGAAAGTGGGTGGTGGAAGCAGGATCTGGAACCGCGTGAGGCTTACTTGCCGCGTGCAAAGCACGTTCTTGATGACCTAATGAAAAGCCATGCGGGGACTGAGGATCGTGTGGGTGTTATAATCCATGGTGGAATCTTCAAATATATTTTCGAGATTTTATTTAATTTCAATGCCGAGAAGGAATTTACTGTTTTTGTGAATAATTGCTCGATCACACGCATTGATCTTATAGAGGATAAAACATTATTGATGTATCTGAATCGTATCGATTTTCTACCCCCAGAACTGATTACTTAAAGAAGAAGTAATGACAGAGAAAAAACAGATCAATATAAGAGATGTAAAAATCCGTTCAGCAGAAGCTGCAGACGCAAAATTCGCTGGAAAACTTCTTTATCAAACCTTTCCCCACTTGGCGAGTTTTGCGATTGGATTAGGTAATGAAGAACGCGCTAAGGCTAACCTAGCGAAGTTATTTCGCCAAGTCAAGAACCGTTTTAGTTATGAGTGGGTTTCTGTTGCTGAGTATCTGGGACGTAAGCTGGGCATCATCCTCTGCTTGCCGGGAAAAGAACTTGGTAAATTAGACTTGGCATCGGGGCGTAGGTTGCTGGGGATGTATAAGCTGCGCGGCAAGATCGCTGTTATATCCAGATTATTTCCCATGGCGTTCATGAAAGAAGCAGGAAGGGACGAATACCTCTTGAGTAATATCGCAGTCCTGCGACGTTATCGGGGGCATGGCGTTGGACAAGCATTGATCAAATATGCAGAAGAACAAGCTAAAGCACAGGGATATAATAAATGTGCTTTGATGGTAGACATTCTTAACACCAACGCACGTCGTCTCTATGAACGCCTCGGCTATAAAATTATCGCAGTTGTGCTTGAGTCAAATAAAAGAGTAAAGAACTTTGGACCAGGTTATTACAGGATGGTCAAGGTGCTTGCTTGATACCTTCTGATTTTTATTTCACTAACCCAAGGATTGAATTTACATAGCTAATAGCCATTTATAAGACTGAAGTGAGTTAAATTGAATCAAATTTCCAGGAGTAAAATAGAAGCCAGGTATTTATGTCAATGACAATTGAAATCCTAATGGTTTTACTGTTGATCGTCATCAATGGTGTGTTTGCAATGTTTGAAATTGCGATGGTCTCGTCACGAAAAGCCCGTCTGCAACAGCGTGGTGCTGATGGCAATAAGGGCGCCAAAATTGCTCTGGAAATGTTGAAAAAACCCAACCGTTTTCTCTCTACGGTGCAAATCGGAATTACATTAGTAGGTGTCTTTACGGGTGCATTTGGTGGTGCGACTTTAGCAGCCCCACTGGCTGACCTCATGAAAGAGATTCATTGGTTGGCCCCTTATGCAGATGCTCTTTCTTTGGTATTCGTAGTCGTTTTGATTACTTATTTTTCGCTCGTGATTGGTGAATTGATTCCAAAACGCTTGGCTATGAATAAACCTGAAGAAACAGCTTCACGTATGGCTGGGACGATGCGTTTTCTCTCCAAGCTCGCTCGCCCGTTTGTAAATCTATTAAGTAAGTCGACAGATTTTGGCGTACGTCTTTTAGGCATTAAACCAAGTAAAGAACCCATCATCACAGAAGAGGAGATTAAAATTCTTGTTGAGCAAGGGCGGCAGATTGGCGTCTTTGAGGATGCAGAAAAAGACATGGTGTCGGGCGTTTTTCGCTTGGGAGAGCGGCGAGTGGATGCACTGATGACACCGCGTACAGAGATTGATTGGGTGGATATCGAAGACTCTCCAGCCAAGATCAAGAATACATTAGTAAAATGTGAATACTCCCGTATACCTGTAGCGAAAGGGGATTTAGACCAGGTTCTCGGTGTTGTGGATGTCAAAGACCTCTTAGGCATCAATCTTGAAGATCCAGGTTTTGATCTAATAGATTACGCTCGACCAGCTATCTTCGTTCCAGAGAATATGCAAGCTCTTAAGGCTTTGGAAGTTTTTCGGGAATCTGGCGTTCATAATGCATTGGTGATCGATGAGTATGGTGGTCTTCAAGGTATGGTTACCTTATTCGATGTGCTTGAAGCTATTGTTGGGGATATCCCTTTGAATAGCGAAGACACGGATCAATTAGCCATTCAGAGAGCGGACGGATCCTGGCTTTTTGATGGTTTGATCGTGATTGATGAATTAAAAGAGATCCTGGATATTGACGAGATGCCTGATGAAGACCGAGCAGCTTACCAGACCCTGAGCGGTTTCATTATGGGCCAGCTCGGATCTATCCCTAAAGCAGGACAATACTTTGAGTGGGAGCGTTTCCGATTTGAAGTTGTCGATATGGATGGGCGGCGAGTAGATAAAGTCCTGGTGAGTTTACTCAACAATAAAGTTGATACCCAAGCTGAAACATAAATGATCTCTGAATAAGTATATTGGGTAACTTGGCATACTTCTCGATTATCGTATAAATTTCTAGGTGTGTGAAGTCCAGCGAGTGAAAAGCGCGTGGGAGATGATATGTCCAGCGCTTTCTTCGATGGCAATTAATTCCCCCGTGGTCATTTCACCTCCCAAGTCTTTTATGATTTCATGAACGGCTTGATAGGTGATCACTGAAGACGCCTGGATAGCATACGCGGTGAGCACAATAAAAAGGGGTTTTGATGATAAAACCTTTCGGCATGCTGTGAGCAGCTCGGGAAGATTCTTGTAAAAATTCCACACTTTACCCTTAGGTCCACGTCCGAATTTCGGGGGGTCCAGTATCAAACCATCGTATGTATTTCCACGGCGGCTTTCCCTTTGAATGAATTTCAATGCATCTTCGGCAATCCAACGAACTGGTTTGTCACTCAAACCTGAGAGCTTTAGATTGTAATTTGCCCAGGTGAGGGCATGTTTGGATGAGTCAACGTGGGTAACTTCTGCACCTGCTCTGGCTGCTGCAAGAGTTGCCAAGCCGGTATAACCAAAAAGGTTTAGTACTCTTACAGGCCTTTTGCTTGTGTTGATTTGTTTTCCAATCCATTGCCAATGGCTGGCTTGCTCAGGGAAAACCCCGATATGCCTGGATGAGGAGAGCTGCACCTGGAATTTGAGGTCTTGATAGTGCAACTGCCAGCTTTTTTCGATCGGTTTGGAAAAATGCCACTTCCCGCCGAATTCGGTTTGGGTTTTTTGAACTGAAGCGTGGGCTGAAAGCCAAGTTTCACGAGGGAGGGAAGGTGTCCATACCACCTGGGGTTCAGGTCTGATTAACTTATAGGGGCCAAAACGTTCCAGTGTTTTACCATTCCCGCTATCAAGGAGCTGGTAATCTTGCCAGTCCTGTGCGGCTTCAAGATGGATTGTTGGGATATGAATCTCTGTTAGCATTATATAAACCAGTTACTTGCCTGTATATTTAAGACTTGTGCTATCCAGGGAAGAATAAATTGTAGCAGTAAGGCTAGTGCAGCAGCTCTTTCAAGGGGTTTATGAAGTGGAGCTTGAATCTCTATTGATGAGTGAGAATGGCGCATCTTTAGAACTGGAGGTAAGATGAATAAGGCCGCCAAACAAGCCATTAAGATGATGACCCAAAAGGGAATAAGTTGAATGAAAAAGAAGCTTATTGCGCCCGATATGCTCCCTATGGAAAGCACTACAAGCATTAAAATATGACTAGCCCTTTCACCTAAGACGATAGCTGTATGTCTGAGCTGTGCTTTCCTATCGTCTTCCAGGTCACGAATTTCATTGAACAATTCTCCGTAAATACTTATGCAGACCACGAACAAGAACGGGAAGAGCCACTTTTCGTTTAGTTGGCTGGTAAATGAGAAGTAGGCACAAACGAACTGCAGTCCAGCTAACATCAAGCAATGAGAGATCAAATCAAAAAAAGCAATTGTTTTAAGGCGAATGCCCCGGTATGAGTATATATATCCTAAAACCAGACCGAACAAGCCAAAAATGAAGGGCCATAATCCTAGTGTTCCGTAAAGAACTGCTGCAAGAAACGCTGCAACAAAGGATGTGATTTTAGCTAATTGCGGTGATATGATCCCAGCCGACACCGGATTGCGTTTGGTCTTGTTCTCGCTTAGGGCGTCATCAGGTGCATCTTCTACATCGTTGATCATGAAGGCAAACCCAACAGCTAGCCAATTTGCAATCAGGACGATAAGGAAGCGCCAGCCAAAGACACCATCTGCGGCGGCAATTCCGAGCAGAGTTGTGACGATAACAAAATAGGCATATTCGTTGAAGCGGGTAAGGCTTAAAACACCAGTCAGGGTTTTCTTCAAATTCCTCTCCGGAGGCTATGTTAGTTAAAAGAGTATACCAGTTATTCATATAGAAATTTATTATATACTTTGATATTATAATCAATGAATTATCGTTTCCAAGGAGCCCTGCATGAATTTTGATGAAATCATTGACCGCAGAAGCACCGAAAGTCTTAAATGGTGTTTGTATGACGAGGACGTGTTACCGCTTTGGGTTGCCGATATGGATTTCAGATGCCCACAGGCAGTTATAGATGCATTGAATAAGCGAGTCTCACACGGGATATTTGGCTATAGTATTGTGCCTGATGATCTGCCCGAGATCATTGTAGAGCGCATGAGAAGGCTTTATCAATGGGATATTACTGAAGAGGATGTCTGCTTTGTTCCAGGTGTTGTTACCGGTTTAAACTTAACCGTGCGTGCTTTATGCAAACCTGGTGATGCTGTGATGGTACAGACGCCTGTATATCCACCGTTCTTGTCTGCACCAATTAGGGCTGGATTAAAACGGGTGGACAACTCTCTTACTCAAAATGACGATGGTAATTATGCAGTGGATTATAAGTCTTTTGAATCACAGATTGTAAAAAACAATGTGAAGCTTTTTATCCTCTGCAATCCCCATAATCCTGTGGGGAGGGTTTTCAAGCACGAAGAGCTGTTGAGAATGGCTGATATCTGTTTAAAGCACAATGTCATTGTCTGTTCTGATGATATTCACTGTGACCTGATCTTTTCGGGGTATAAACACATCCCGCTTGCATCGCTCAATCAGGATATTGCTGCAAACACGATCACCTTTTTAGCACCCAGTAAAACTTATAACATTGCCGGTTTACATACCTCGGTGGGCATTATCCAGGATGCTGGATTGCGGGAGATGATTATGAAAACGCGCAAAGGTCTTATCAGCAACCCGGGGTTATTAAGCCTTACAGCCGCACGTGCTGCTTATCTGCATGGGGATGCATGGTTAGCTGACCTGATGCATTATCTTGAAGAAAACCGCGATTGGTTGCTCTCTGCAGTACGTGAAAACTTGCCCGGCGTAAAAATGACTGCCCCCGAGGGCACATTTTTGGCTTGGCTTGACTGCCGTAGTGTCCTAAAGGATGTAAATCCGCATGAATTCTTCCTGCAAAAAGCGCGCGTCGGTTTGAATGACGGGGCTACTTTTGGGAGGGGTGGTGAAGGTTTTGCGCGATTAAATTTTGCTTCACCGCGTTCAATACTTGAAGAAGCTATCCCGCGTATGCGCAATGCGATGCTGGAAGAAGGTTTAATATAACCAGGCCTGAAATTATGTCAATAAATTCTAAGCACAATCCGAATCAAGGCAAAAGACAGGGCTGCCGATTAACAATGATTATTTGGTTAATTATTTTCTTGTGCATTGGTATTGTAGCCGGATATTTCGTCATGCGCGGAGTGGGGGCAATCTTGATAATTGCTGATCCATTAAGTAAGGCAGATGCTGCAGTTGCACTGAGCGGTGATGATGGCGAACGGGTATCTTCCGCCATTGATCTTTACAATAATGGGTTTGTTACCTCGCTTGTTATTACCTATACTGACCCTCAGGCAAAGCAGTTGCTTATTGATGAAGCTGTCGAGCTGGGATTTTCTCCAGAAATGATTTATGTCACAGAGGCCAGAGTCTCCGATACTGTGGAAGAAGCTTTAGCTGTCAGGCAGTTGGCTGATATCCAAGGCATTGATTCTTTGATCGTCATCACTGACCCTTACCATACCCTGAGAACACGGGTTATTTTCAGAAAAGAGCTGCGTGGAAGTGGTATTTCCGTTCAAGTACGCCCTGTTACCGGACATTGGTACCGCTCGGATAGCTGGTGGATGAGCTTTGATGGCTTGCGTTTTACTATTGAGGAGTATAGTAAGATATTCTTTTATCTAATAGGAATCCATTAAGAAAACAGACCGCTGATGCGGTCTGTTTATATTCAATTTTCTGACGGGCAAGTATCTATTCTTCTGATGGTGTGACGTCAGTAGCTTGGATATCTTCTGGATTATCTTCGATTGATGCCGTGACATCAGTAGCTTGGACATCTTTTGGATCGTCTTCGATTGATGTTGTGACGTCAGTGGCTTGGATATCTTTTGAATCATCTTCGATTGATGTCGTGACATCAGTGGCTTGGATATCTTTTGGATTATCTTCGATTGATGTTGTGACATCAGTGGCTTGGATATCTTTTTGATCATCTTCGATTGATGTCGTGACGTCAGTGGCTTGGATATCTTTTGGACCATCTTTGATTAATACCGTGACATCAGCAGCTTGTAGACCTCTTGGACCATCTTCAATAGCGAATTCGACAGACTGTCCTTCTTTTAACCTTTTATATCCTTCCATTTGAATTGCGGAGAAATGGACGAAAACGTCGTCACCATCCTCGCGACCGATAAAACCATAGCCCTTGGGGGCGCTGAACCACTTAATAGTTCCTTGAAAACGTTCAGACATACTTACACTCCACTTTCTATCTAATGATATATTTGTTGGCAATAAAATGGTTTGCCAAAGTGTTTTTTAATGTATCATTAATTGAGGTAAGTGTCAAGGAAAATTATTTTATTGATAATCAGAATATGGATATTAAAAGACTGTGGATTATTTGATAGAATTTCGATAAAGGGATTAAATTATGACAAATAGAATGAGCGATCAGGTTTATCTTAAGCGGACGCAGTATGCAAACGCTGGTAATCTCAACGCTCGCATCCTTATTCACGATCTTTTTAGCACTAATCAAGAAAAGTGGACCGATTTTATTTTTAAGCACCTGGTGATTGAAAAGGATATGCAGGTATTGGCTATCGGATGCGGCAACGCAACCCAGTGGCAGGAAAACCGCATACGATTTCCGCAAGGGGCACGATTCATCTTATCAGATCTGTCAATTGGCATGTTGAGGGAAGCCAGAGCAGGGCTGCAAGGGGATTCGAGGTTTAGCTTTTATTGCGGGGATGCACAGGCGCTGGCTTTTGGTCAGGCGAGCTTTGACCGTGTGACAGCTAACCATATGCTTTATCATGTACCAGATATCACAGCGGCACTACAAGAAGTCAGTCGAGTGCTTAAACCGGAGGGAATTTTTATCGCTGCGACCAATGGTAATGAGCACTTGATCGAATTGTATGAATTACTCAATGGTTTTGATTCTAATTACTTATATGAGGCAAATAAACATGCGCGCTTCAGCCTTGAGAATGGTATTGGTCAGCTTGATGGGATATTCGTGGATGTGGGTGTGAGTTTATATAAGAGTGATCTTTGGGTGACAGATGCTAAGCTGCTTGTTGATTACACATATTCTATGTGGGATGCCATGGATACAATTGGAGAAGAGCGCCGAACTGAGATGCAGGTGTTTTTTCAAAACCTTATCGATCGTGACGGGGGTATTTACATTAGAAAATCGACAGGGGTTTTACTTGCAAGCCAGCAACCTGGTTTGTTGGACTCATTGGGCATTTTGAAGGCAAAGTAGCAGCTGACGCAGACAGCCGGTTGGTGTTTCATTCGTGATTGCCAGTATGGGTTGTTCTAAGCTGATTGATAGTTCGTTAGGATTCGTGATCTTAAGCGCATTCACATGATTATTGAGTTGACTTTTGAGTAAATACCCCAGAGAACCGGGGGTTTGTGCGACAGATTGAAGCATATTTTCAAAGGAGGGTGTATAGATTGCTTTCTTGGTGACCAGGTTGTTCTTCATTAAAGCCTTGGATAGCAATATGTTAAGATCGTTATTTTCGCCAAAGCTAAACAGGTTTAGCGACAGGTCGTATTCGATATTTTCAGATTGGATTTCTTCTAATTGGCTCCAATTCTTGATTGATCCATTGAAGAGTGCATGCAAACTCTGAGCGGATATTTCATCAAGGGGGAAATCGGGGTGCACGATGAAAACCAAACTATCATAAGCTAACACGGTTAAGAAATTATCATCCGGTGTTTTAGGTCCGAAGCGAATGATCAAATCAGCAGAATGAGGGTCCAGATTTTCTGGGGGGAGGATATTTAGGAGCAGATTTGCATCTGTTAGTGGTTCTGCGCAGGCGTTTAGCCTTGGGATCCAGTTTGTTAGTGAGGTTGAAATTTGAACCGGAATTACCTCCATTGCTTCGATATTGCTTTTTGTTTGAATGGATGCACAGGCTGAAAGTAAAAGTATTGTCAATATTGAAAATAGTATCGTTTTAATTTTACCGGACATAATAGATCACCATAGTACTGATTGCTAACATGCTGCAATAACCTGCAAAATAGTATAAAGAGCGATTGTTGAGAAAGCGCATTAACCAATAAATTGAAAGATAGCCGACAACTGCTGCGGTGATGAAGCCGACTGCCATCGCCGGTAAAAAGCTAAACAGATAGGGTAACTGAATAAGGTCTATCAGTGTAAGCACGCCAGCTGCTGCCATGATTGGGATAGACAGCAGGAAGGAAAAGCGCGCGGCTGATTTTCGATTGATATGACGGAGCAAGCCGCCTGAGATGGTTGCTCCGGAGCGAGAGATTCCGGGAAAGATTGCTGCGGCTTGGAGTAAACCAATGATGATAGCATCAATATAATTGATCTGCTCGGATGTGCGCAGTTTCTTACCCAGCAGTTCAGCAATTGTCATTAATAACGCAGTGAATAGCAGCATGATTGCTACCAGAAGTGGGCTGCTAAAAGCATTTTCAACCATATCTTTAAACAGTATCCCGAAAATAACCGCTGGGAGCGTCGCCAGAATGATAAACCATGCCATGCGGCTGTTGGGATCTTTGAAGGGTTCATGTTTGGCTAAACCTTGAAAGAAACTGTGATTGATGGCAACCAGGTCTTTGCGAAAGTAGAAGATCACCGCAAACAGTGTGCCAATCTGGACTAAAACATCAAATATAAAAGCCCCATTGGTAGAAAGATTCCAGTTGAAAATATAGGGAATCAGCACCAGATGTGCAGAACTGGATATTGGTAAAAATTCTGTCAGTCCCTGGATGATGCCTAATATGATTGCTTGTATGAGAGACATAGTTGACTCCAAAAATGGTCAGAAGTAAATTACCCTATGTGGTTCTTGGTTAATGTGTTTAATACCTGTTGTGCAAAGCTGTTGAACTTGCCCTCTGTGATGGCCTGGCGCATCTCACGGCATAATTGCAGGAGAGTATGAATGTTATGGATCGATAGCAGTGTGGAAGCCAACATTTCACGTGCCTGAATGAGATGGCGTATGTAAGCGCGCGAGAAGTGGGTGCAGGTGTAACAGGAACAATTTGGATCGATTGGATTTTTGTCTGTAGCGAAACGAGCGTTCATCATATTGAGTCGTCCGCTGCGGGTCATGGCGGCATTATGGCGTGCAAGGCGTGTGGGGAGTACACAATCAAAAATATCAATACCGCGTTTTACACTCTCGATCAGGTCTTTAATCGTACCGACACCCATTAGGTAACGTGGTTTTTCAGAGGGTAGGATTTCATTTACGATTTCGATAGTAGCGTACATTTCTGCCTTGGTCTCACCAACAGAGAGTCCGCCGATGGCGTGACCCGGAAATCCCATGTCTGAGATTGTTCGGGCAGATTTGCGCCGTAGTTCCGGAAAGACACCGCCTTGCACGATTCCAAACAGTGCTTGGTCGGGTCTGGTCTTTGCTTGCAAACAGCGTTCTGCCCAGCGGTGCGTACGTCGCATCGCTTCCTGGTTGTAGGCTTTGTCAAAAGGAGGGGCGCATTCATCAAATGCCATGATGATATCTGCCCCTAGGTTTTCCTGAATGGCGATAGCTTTTTCGGGAGTCAGGCGGTGTAGCCCGCCGTCGATATGGCTCTTGAAAGTAACGCCATCTTCATCAATTTTGCGCATCTCTGCTAAAGAAAAGACCTGAAAACCACCTGAATCGGTCAGAATAGGTCTTTGCCAATTCATAAATTGATGTAAACCACCCATTTTGGCAATCAGATCATCGCCAGGTCTCAAGTAAAGATGATAAGTGTTTGCTAGGATGAGCTTTGTATCTAGTTCTTCAAGCTGGGCAGGTGTTAGAGCTTTAACCGTTGCTTGAGTACCAACGGGCGCAAATATCGGTGTTGGGATATCACCGTGTGGAGTGTGAAAAATTCCGCTACGAGCCTTTCCATCTATGGCATTAATGTGAAATTTGAACATATATGCTATTTCTGTTTCCTTAATGTTTTATATTCGCCAGGTAAGCAAACTTTCTTAAGGTGATGTTCATAGGTATACTATTGTCAGGGTCTACTTTCACGACTGACTCAACAGGAAGAATCTCGCTTGCCTGGTTTGCTTGATGCAAACAACTATTGAATTATACACTTGAACCCGAATAGCCTCAAACGGCGCAGGTACGGCATCGGGATGCGATTTCCTGATGTTTTTGACTTGATAAGAGGGGAAAGGAGGTTTATACTACTCGCTATGGATATTGATACTTACTCAACCTGGTTAGAAATTGATCTCACGGCCATCAAAGATAATGTTGCTCAAATTAAGCGACTGACAAGCCGGGCGGTGATGGCGGTGATCAAAGCGAATGGCTATGGACATGGCGCTATCCCTGCCGCACAGGCTGCTATCAGCGGCGGGGCTAGCTGGTGTGGCGTGGCACGAATTGAGGAGGCGCTGGCACTGCGCAGGGCGGGCATTGACTGCGACATCATTGTGTTGGGATGTACGCCGCCTGCTAAAATCCCGCAAGCGATTGAGCAGCAAATTCACGTCGCTATTTTTGATACTGAATTAAGCAAACGTTATCTCGAACGTGCTAAATCAAATGGGGGCAAGTTAAAAACACACATTAAAGTTGAGACTGGCATGGGGCGATTAGGCATGCTGCCTGAAGAGGTGCCTGGGTTGCTAAAATGCTTAAGCAATAGCAATCATATAGAGGTGGGTGGGATATTTACACATTTAGCCCGAGCTGATGAACCACATGCTGATGCTACAAAGCTACAATTAAAACGTTTCAATGCTTTATTGTGTGAATTAGACTTGGCAGGTTTAAGACCAAAGCTAGTGCACGCCGCCAATTCTGCCGCAGTGTTCAATTTCCCGGAAGCTTATTATGACATGGTAAGACCTGGGATTGCTATTTATGGATTGCAGCCTTCTCCTGAAACGCATCTTGGAAATGGATTTAGACCTGCATTGACATGGAAGGCACATATCACATCTGTGCGGATGACACCACCTGGACGGGGTATCAGTTATGGCTCTGTATATGTAACATCTGCTGAAGAACGGATTGGTGTCATTCCTATTGGTTACGGTGATGGGTTCAGGCGCGTTGATGGGCAGAAGGTATTGGTACATGGTAAAGTGGTGGATGTCGTCGGGCGTGTCTGCATGGACCAATGTATGTTGCAGCTAGATCAGGTACCCGATGCAAAGGTGGGCGATGAGGTTGTTCTCTTGGGGAAGCAAGGCAATGAGGTGATTTCAGCTGAAGATCTGGCAGCGCGTTGGGGAACCTTAAATTATGAGGTCGTTTGTGGTTTGGCGGATCGATTACCACGGATTTATATCAACTAATGGACGCTTTGATCAGAGCCGAATTTCATACACATACCTGTTATTCGCATGACAGTCTGGTTAAAATTGATGATTTCCTTGATACCTGTAATAAGAAAGGGCTTGACCGGGTTGCAATCACCGATCATAATGAGATCAAAGGAGCTTTCATAGCAAAAGAACTTGACCCTGAAAGAGTGATTGTGGGCGAAGAAATCCAGACCACACAAGGGGAAGTGCTGGGCTATTTTATTAAAGATCATATCCCAGCCGGTTTGACACCCATGCAAACCATAGAAGCGCTCAAAGCGCAAGATGCCTTTATCAGTATTGCACATCCTTTTGATCCACATCGAGGGACAACTTGGAGCGAAAGTTCCTTAGCGGAGATCTCGCCTTATATCGATGCTATTGAAATCTTTAATGCGCGTTGTCTTTCAAATAGAGCAAATCTTCAAGCAGAAGCTTATGCGCGCAAACATCATCTGGCAGGCATGGTTGGTTCGGATGCCCATAGTCTTTATGAGCTTGGACGGGCAAGTCTCCTCTTGCCGGCATTTGATGACGCTGACTCCTTACGTAAGGCTTTAGTTTCAGCTCGGCGAGATGATAGATTATCTGGCACTTGGGTGCACTTGATTTCCCTCTATGCCAAGATAGTAAAACGAATATCTAAACCTCATTAGCAGGAAACAACAATTTAATATGTTGAAGTTGATTGACATTATTGCGTTCTGCTCATAAACTTAGACCATGCTTGCGAGAGTTTTTTCCTGTGCTGTTATCGGTCTTGATGGTGTGGTGCTTGAGGTCGAGGTTGATACCGGTGGGGGATTGCCTAAGATGGTCATCGTCGGACTGCCAGATGCAGCGGTTCAGGAAAGCCGTGAGCGGGTTCAATCTGCTGTAAAGAACTCGGGACTGTATTATCCCAGAAAAAAGGTTACAGTTAATTTAGCGCCGGCTTCTGTTCGGAAAGAGGGGCCGGTTTATGACTTGCCAATCGCGGTAGGTGTATTGATCGCGACGGAGCAGATAAGTGCAGACTGCGTTTCAGACGCCATGGTCATTGGAGAATTGTCTTTGGACGGCGGCGTGCGGCATGTGCGCGGGATCTTGCCAATGGCTGCGCTTGCACGTGATGAGGGTTTCAAGAAGCTTTATGTGCCAGCGGTTGATGCTGCAGAGGCTGCTTTGATACCTGATGTCGAAATCTATCCAGTTGACTCCCTTTCTACGCTATTTGAGCATCTCAATGGTGGTCAACCGATCAGTTTAACGCCTCCCATACTACCTGAAGACGCTGAAATAGAAGTGCGTACAGATTTCAGTGAGGTTAAAGGTCAGGAGCATGTTAAACGCGCTTTGGAGGTAGCAGCGGCAGGTGGGCATAATGTGTTGATGATTGGCCCTCCCGGGGCAGGTAAGACTTTATTAGCCCGAGCGATGCCGGCCATCTTGCCTCGCATGAGCATTGATGAAGCCCTGGATGTGACACGTATCTACTCAGTGGCTGATCAGCTGCCTGCGGATGTACCCTTGATCCGTAGCCGGCCTTTCAGGGCGCCACATCATACCATCAGCCATGCGGGATTGGTTGGCGGTGGCAACTGGCCTCACCCAGGGGAGATCTCCCTGGCACACCGCGGTGTGTTGTTCTTGGATGAGTTACCTGAGTTTGGCAAGCGCGTTTTGGAGGTTCTGCGCCAACCGATTGAAGACAAGGTGGTCACGATCAGCCGTGCATCGGGTTCGTTGACTTTTCCAGCGAACTTTATGTTAGTTGCAGCTATGAATCCTTGCCCATGCGGATATTATGGTGACAATCTAAAGCCTTGTACATGTTCTTCATCGGCTGTGACTAATTACCAGAAACGAATTTCAGGACCGCTCATGGACCGTATCGATATTCATATGCATGTTCCACGTGTAAATTATCAAAAATTGAGCTCTAAACGACAGGGCGAATCTTCCAAGGACATTCGGTTCAGGGTTGAAAAAGCCAGGCAAAGGCAGCTGGCACGTTTTAATGGCAGCGGATTGGTCAATAACGCTGAAATGAACCCAGCACAAATACGGAAATACTGTCAATTGGATGAGCCAAGCCAGGCTCTGATACGTACTGCAATGAAGCAGCTGCAGCTTACTGCAAGGGGGTACCACCGTGTACTGAAACTTGCACGCACCATTGCTGACCTGGCTGAAAGCGATGATATAACACAGGTACATCTGGCTGAAGCGCTGCAATACAGACCAAAAGACTATTATGGTTGAAGTCAAACAAATTTAGGCAATTAAGGAGGTGTATATGGCGTTCAGAGTACTATTTATCTCACATGCTCCGGATGCGAATAAGGAAAAGCATCACAGTGTGATACAAACCGAAAAGTATATACTTTATGCTGTTGTAGTCCGGAATCAAGAAGAAGCGCTAGAGGTGTGCAAGCAATATATTGAAGAGAAGGAAATCGATTCGATTATCCTTTGTCCGGGATTTACGCATGAAGACGTTGCTGAATTGTTTAGGACGGTCGGGGGAAAGGTGGGCGTGTCCGTTGCACGGGGGGATGGCCCAAGCAATCGAATATCTCACGAAGCTATGAAGAGGGAGGGTTATTTCTAACTTACTTGTTTATCGAGAATAGCAAACTGGTAAATATAATAACGGTTATTTTTTAAATTTACTATGACCAAAAAAACTGCGTGAAGATTTAACGCTTGCGGGTTGATAACCTATCTTGAACTACTAAGGTACCCCAAAGTGCGATCCAGACTGCCATTACCGCACCAAGCAGCAATCCGGAAAATACACTGACAACGATAAATATCAAGGCAAGTAAGGAATAGAAAATCGTATAACCCGGGTTCAGTAGAACCATTTTGATTGCATTGGTGAGGGTTGTAGTGAAACGCTTGTCAACTTGAGCCAGGTAAAGAGGCCAGTAGTATAAATTGATGGTAAACCACGTTAGCGCCAAAAAGGTCCATGCGTAGCGCAGCGCGAGAAAGTATACACCTTCCTTTCCCCAATAGAAGAATAAATTGTAAACAAGCACAGAATAGACAATAATTTGTGCTGCTCCCCAAATCCAGGAGTTGACGAAATTGCCCTTTATTGCGCGCCAGAAATCTCCAAAACCGACAATGCTGCCATCTAAAACATGTTGGGTGACGATGTAAAGTGCAACTGTACTGGGCGGCCCCAGAATGACTGTCATCTGAGCCAGCAGCCACAAAAAGTTAAGGGCCAGTAAGAAAAGAAATTCCTTCCACCATTTTCGTATCGCCAACCCGAATAATTTTAATGTCTGGAGCATTATCCTTTAAGTCCAGAATAGCTGATGCCTTCAATATAATAGCGGCTGAATATCGCGAACATGAGTATTACCGGGATAGCGTTGAACATCGCCGCTACCAGGGTCAGGTTCCATTGCGACTTATACTGCTGTTGGAACATGGTCAAGGCTACATTCAACATCCATTTATCAGGGGTGTTGAGATAAAGCAAAGGACCCATATAATTGTTCCACATACCTTGGAATGTCAGCAGGAAAACAGTCAACATTGCTGGTCGCGCTAAGGGGATGACCACATCCTTGAAAATGACGAAACGTGAGGCGCCGTCCATATAAGCAGCTTCTTCTAACTCAACAGGCACTGCTTTAAGGAATTGTGTCAACATAAAGATGCTGCCCGCGCTGACAATCCCAGGCACAATCAGTGCCCAAAAGGTGTTAACGAAGCCAAGTTTGGTCATCACAATATAGCCTGGTATCATCGTGACAGCACCAGGGATCATCATACTTCCTAACATAATAGCAAAGATAGCATCTTTGCCTGCAAATTTTAACCGTGCGAAAGCGTACGCTACCATTGAACAGAATACTACCTGTAATATCGCTACCGCTACTGAGACAAAGGCAGTATTCCACAACCAACGGGGGAAGTTAGCCCCAGCGCCAAGATCGGTATTCCACGTCTTGACCCAGTTTTGCCACAAAAATTCATCAGGCATAAAAGTAGGAGGATAAGCGATGATTTCGGCATCTGTTTTAAAGGTCCCCAATAAAGCCAGGATAAAGGGTATCAGCACAACGAAACCCAGTACGATTAACGGCGTGTACTTTATGGCAACTTTGATCCACATGAAGGGGTTTCGCTTTTTGGATAGAGAAGATTTACTTGTACTTTCTTTATGAGGTTTTACAGTCATTGGTTTGTGTCCTTAGTGTTGCTCGGAACCTCGTTCAATGTACTTTCGTTGCAGGAAAGAGAATATGAAAATGATAACTGCAAGAATGAAGGCCATTGCGGAGGCGTAACCCATCTGAATAGAACCTGTCGTGCCTAATGCTTCTGTATAGATTAAATACACCGGTGCAAGGGTGGTGTTTAAGGGCCCACCACCGGTGAGAATTTTGACCTGATCGAAGATTTGCAAGGTGCCAATAGAACCAAGCACAACAATCAAGAAGATTATCGGACGTAACATTGGAACAGTAATGTAAATGATTTTTTTCCAACCATTTGCCCCATCGATTTCAGCTGCCTCATAAAGGCTAGTTGGTATGTCCTGCAGGGCAGCGAGGAACATGATCATAAAAGTTGGGATGGTGGTGAATATATTTTGGAACATGATAGCCATCCAGGTTATGCTTGGTCCTCGTAAATACCATTGGTCAAGTGGTATATCCCCTCCGAATATTCTCACAATCATTTGAATTAATCCGCGTGGGTCATTCAGCCAATTGATCGCTTGCCATTCTCCACCGAAAATTCCCCATATCGTTGAAAACGTGTAATTGAGCCATCCAGTCTTCAGGTACAGCCACCAGAAAATCATGGAGATGACCACAGACGAGGTTACGCTGGGCGTATAAAACACAGTGCGGAAGAAGCTGCTACCGCGCATTTTTTGATTTAGAAATATTGCCAGTAGTAAGGAAAGCACAGTCTGTATGGTGGTTACAACCAGAGCATACCAGATTACATTATATAGTGATTGTAAAAATTTCTGAGTTGTGATTGCTTTGATATAGTTATCAAATCCGACGAAAACGGGATCAGTGAAGATATCATACTTATTAAAGGATATGAATAATGCAAACAAGAGTACACCTACAGTAAAAACGATTGTAATGAGCAAATATGGGCTCAAGAACAGGTACCCGGCGATGAACTCCTCCCTTTTACGTCTGTGTGGCCAAACACGATAGATACCCGCTGCGAAAGCGATGCCTGCGATAACACCCATGATAGCCCCAAAGAGCATAAACCCTGGACTGGTGTCTAAGACTCCGTTTAAATATTTATTGAAATCGATAATTTTTACACCCTTGGTCGGAGCTGAGATGATAACCGCTGCCAGTACGAGAGAAAAGACTATCAAGAAAGCGATTAAAGCAGCAAGTAGTGCACTGGTCTTGCTCGGTGTCTTCTGACGACTTGGAGATATTGTCATGATACAAACCTCCTCCTGTTATTCATGCTGGAGAAACCACGCAACTGTAAGCTGCGTGGTTTCCCCCCCCTTTTACTGGAAGTGGATAAATATTAGACCACTTCCAGTAAGGTAATGCTCTGCGGCGCTTATTATTGAGCTTCAGCAAGCGCTGTTTGAGCTTCTTCTTGTGCTTGAGCAAAGCTTTCATCGACAGTCTGCTCGCCCAGGTATATACGTTCCAGGGCTTGAGAGACAGCATCATTGACTTTACCCGTATTGGGTCCCCAGTAAGCTACCAGGGTCAGCGGGAAGGTACCGCCGGTGGCAATCGCCATGTCGTTTTCATCAATAATCAGATTAACCTGATCAGGGTGAGTGCTATAGGCGAAGCCGGTTTCGACGATCTTGGCCTGGTTGTAGCGGCTGGTTAGGAAGATGGTGAATGCCGCGGCTGCTTTGGGATATTGGGAGCTAGCATTGACGCCAATGGCATTGGTGAAGATTACGTCGGCCTTACCAACGGGACCGGTGGGAAGTTCAACAGCCACCCAGTTAACGTCTGGATAGTCATTGCGCATGTAGTTCACCATCCAGCCACCCTCATAGGTCATACCCACGAGTTCTTTGCCGATTGCTTCTCCACACCAGCCAGCACCAACATCTGCGGAAGTGACTACCGCACCTGACTTATACATATCGGTGATGAATGTGGCGGCTTCTTTCACTGCGGGAGTATCCAAAAGTGCACTGGCATAATCAGTGGAAGCGTATGCGCCGCCATTACCAAATGCGAAGGGTGCGAAGCGAGCCCAGTCTGCATTTTGGCAGAGACCGCCGTAGTTGCCTTTATCGCGCAAGGCTTCAGCGGCTGCTTGTAGATCGTCCCAGGTCCAGTCAGCTGTTGGTTCATCAATCCCCGCATCAGCAAAAGCTTCGGGTAAGTAGACTAGACCCAGCGTACCCCAGTCTTTGGGCAGGCCATAGGTCTTGCCGTCCATGGTGAAGATGGTCAGTAATGCCGGGATGAAGTCATCGCGGCTGGCACCAGCTTCGGCCATGAAGTCGTCTAAGGCCAGCAGTTGCCCGGAGGCTCCAAAAGCGGTCATTAATTGGTCGTCAACATAGAAGACGTCCGGAGCGCTGCCGCCAGCCATCTGTGCTTTTAGCTTGGTCTGGAAGTCAGCTGGGATGGGTTGATAGTCTACCTCTACGTCCGGGTAGAATTCATTGAAGCGCACAATTGAGTCGCGGTAGATCTGCTGTTCGGTCTCGTCACCCCAACCAGAGAAAATGATTTTAGCGCCGGGTTCAACATCAATGACCTTAAGGTCATCATACATCTCTACGTCGGCATCAGGTTCTTTTGGTGCTTCAGTTACTACTACTTCTGTTTTTGCACAACCCGATAGTACTATGCTAAGAACTAATAGTAGTGATAGTGCCGTTATTGTAAACTTAGTTTTCATCTTAAAATCCTCCATAACAAATATAGTGAACGAGCAAGTAAAAAGTGGTTATAAAACTAGCTGGAAAAAATATACAATAGGTACCTCCTTATCATACTTACCAGCTCGGTACGTTTCCCTGCCAAATTCACTCAGTATAGTATACTTAATGCTTGTTCAAAGGCGATGTACCGCCGCTGGACACCGAGAGCCACTTGCTTATTATTCGATAGGAAGTGAGTGGTTCTCTCCGTTTATTAATGTGCTAAATCCTCATGATAGGTCTCTGAGGACAAATCACCTATTTTTCTCAGGTCGAATATCAAATTCATACACCTGTCCGTGAAACAAGACTTTAAATGACAGACGCTTCCAGCGTTTTGGGAGTCTTGGATTTATCT
>Ga0164311_10000198_pt1 | contig 24198 bp, 15 predicted proteins | sample GuaBasSedimGuay2_FD_121796 | JGI IMG/M metagenome (GOLD analysis project Ga0164311, IMG submission 121796) | Subseafloor sediment microbial communities from Guaymas Basin, Gulf of California, Mexico - Guay2, Core 4569-9, 9-12 cm | ecosystem: Environmental > Aquatic > Marine > Hydrothermal vents... | reverse complement strand
GTTAAAACCACAGTGGTGGTCTTAACACGCGACCTATTCTTGGGTGATAAAATCGCAGCAACTGATGTGGAGTTGGCCAGTGTACCAGTGGAAGTAGCCCCGCGCAATGCTATTGATACCCTTGAAGAGGTAGTCGGTAAGATGATCAAGACCGATCTCGTCCAAGGAGAAATGGTTCTCTCGCACAACTTGGTGGACCCAACCAATAACATTAATGACCTTGGTTTCATCTTGGGTGAGGAGCATGTGCTGATAGCATTCCCGGCGGGTGACTTAATGAGCCTGGAGAGTATGGTGCAACGTGGAGATATTGTGGATATCTTTGCCACCTTCAAAGAGGAAGTCAAGGCAATTGGCGAAACTACCACTACCACAGGTGAATCTGCAGAGCCAGAGATGAGAACCTTCACTGTGGATACTTTTCAAAAAGTAGGCGTGACCGCCCTGGTCGTGGAAGTGATCGAGCAAGAAAGTAATACCGGTCTTATTCAGGGTGATACTAACCAGACTACTGCAAAACCTAAACCCCGGATCAGGGCGTACTTGCTGGCAATGAAACCGCAGGATGCTCTGATCTTAAAACATTTGAAGGATATAGATGCGATATTTGATATCGTTTTGAGAGCACCTACTTCGACAGTTCAATTTGACCTGACGCCAGTAACCGAAGAATACATCATTGAATTCTACGGACTTGAGATTTTACCATAAAGAATTGAGGGAAGCCTTATCATGACAACAAAGCCCGAAGCAGCAAGGATCCTCTTGGTTTCAAAAAATCCTTCTATCAGCGAAACAACCTATTCAGCTATCTCAAAAGTGAAGACTCTGAGACTTATTGAGAAAAAAGTAACATTAAAGAATCTTTTTCCAGTTATCATAGACACCCAGCCTGATGTGATCCTGTTGGATTTTGAATTCTGTCAACATCCTTTTGAACTTGAAGATAAAATCCTTTCTGATTACCCGAAGAGCACCATTGTTGCCATCCTGCCTGAATCCAAAACAGGTAATTCGGATCGGGTTGTTCTCTCAGGTGCACGAGCTTTCATCCAGTATCCTTTTCAATCGGATGAACTGGTGATTACCATTTTGCGCGTGCTGGAACTTTCGCAACATAACTATGCACATTCTTCACCGGCTCCTAGCTCAGATACTTATGTCAATTCAAAGGGAACATTCACTGTTTTCAGCCCTAAGGGAGGAAGTGGATGTACGACTATTGCTACTAATTTAGCCATCAGCCTGCATAAAACTTTAAAGGAGGATGTATTACTGATAGACGGGAAACTTCTCTTTGGGCATGTAGCATTGTATCTTAATTTGCACACTGGCAGTTCGATTACTGACCTCATTACCCATGCTGACATGCTGGATAAACGGTTGATCAATCAGGTAGTTGTCCAGCATGTATCCGGCATTCACGTGTTGCCAAGCCCGAACTCGATTGTTGAAGGTCAAGGAATCCAACCAGAAAGCCTATTCAAGGTGCTTCAAGGTTTACGACAGGTTTATCGATACATCATCATCGATGGAGGTAACAATCTAAATGAAAACGCGGTCACTTATATGGATTTCTCGGACAAGATCTTGCTGGTGCTCAATTCCGACTTGGCCTCAATGCGGGATGTAAGACAATTCGTGGACATCTCGGCTACCCTCTCATATCCAAAGGAAAAAATCTTGTTGATTCTTAATCTGACCGGAAGAAAGGCTGATGTCCAAAAAGAACAGATTGAGGATATCTTAAAATTAAAGGTCTTCGGCGAAATCCCAGCTGATGAGAACCTTGCACTTAGTAGCTTGAATGAGGGAGTTCCCATCCTAATGAAAAAACCTCGTCACCGCATCAGCAGAGCGTTTTTTGATATCACTAAAGAACTGGTAAAATTATCCGTACCTCTAAATCCGAAGATTTCTAAATAGAATGAAAATATTGAGTTCTCAAAAGCATTGTCTAAATAGGAATTGGCGTATAACGGGAGGATTTCTTTGAATCAAGATTTAATCACTCTTATCCTTCTGGCAGTTTGTTTCTTGTGCGCTATAGGTGTGATCCTAACCGGCAGATGGTTATTCAAAAATGGACCATTATCTAAAAAGCAGGCTAGAATATCCCGCTTTGTGGCTCCCAAGTTGAATGATAGTCAAGCTACTCCTGCTGGTGGCCTTTCGCTTCATTCAAAGCAGGATATCGGAAAATTAAGGAATTGGGTCAACGAGTCTTTAAGCAATTTGTCGTCAGATAAACTGCAAAAAAAAATTTCCAGCGCTTATTGGGCGATCACTGGTACAGAATACATTCTCATACGGATTGTTGCGACTGCAATGGCATTATTCTTGGGATGGTTTATTCCCGGGAATATCCTGGGGGGGGTTTTTCTGGGGGCGATCGCGATCATGCTTCCACCCATTCTGTTGGAAAGAGCAATTGCCCAGCGGCAAAAAAAATTTAGTGATCAGTTGCTAGATGTCCTGGTATTGATCGTTGGAGCAGTGCAGGCAGGCTACAGTTTAATGCAGGCAATTGATCTTGCGGTAAAAGAAATTCCTGCTCCAGCATCTGAAGAATTTGGAAGGGTATTTCGTGAAATCCGCTTAGGTATCTCTTTAGAAGGAGCCCTCACCAATCTTTCGGAAAGAATGGCAAGTGATGATATGCAAATAGTGGTGACTGCCGTCGTCATTAATTCCCAGGTTGGCGGTAATCTTTCCATGGTCCTGGGATCCACCATATCTACAATCCGAGACCGTCAGCAACTTTTTGGGGAGATACGTTCCCTTACCTCGTATTCCCGTTTTGTAGGAAACTTCCTAACCATGATGCCATTTATTGCAGGAGTTGCCATTTTCATAATGTCTCCTGGTTATTTCGACACGGTCAAAACGTCATTGTTCACCCAAATTATTCTTGTAGTGGCTTTGTTGGGTGTTATTATCGGGAACATGTGGGTCAGGCAAATCGTTAAGATTAAGGTTTAATGAAGGGTTGTAAAATATGAATATTGGGTTAATTGATATTAATTTGTTATTAATTATTCTGGGAGCGATTTTTGCAATCCTGGGTTTAGGTCTGACTATTTATGGGATCTTCACCTGGTCAAAAAAAAGAAATTGGATTGCAAAACGATTGGATAAATTTGTTGTTTCTGAAGATCAATCAGCCGGTGATCCCACTGCAAACCAAATCATCCTACGCGAAATTAAAGGCTCATTATTCAGCCGCACGATTGTCAGTTGGCTTAAAAATATAATTAATTTACTGAGAAAATTTACACCCGAAAAGATGGCTGTTGCTACGGAACGAAAACTGACGATTGCTGGAAACCCGGCTAATATGCATGCTGGTGAATTTTTAGCGCTCCGCTTGCTAGTTTTTATTGCGGGAATTATCCTTGCATTTCTTCTCAACCGGGATTTAAAGAATATCAATATGAATTCTGCTTTGTATGGGATTATTGTTATCGTTGTTTTTCTGTTTTTACCGGAGGCCTGGCTTAAGGAACGTATACGTTCCAGACAAGATGAGATTCGCCGAGGGTTGCCAGACGCTCTTGATATGCTTTCTGTGTGTGCAAGTGCCGGTCTGGGATTCGATCAGTCTCTGCAAAAAATCAGTACTTATTGGGACACCGAGCTGGGACGTGAATTAAAACGTACTACCCAGGAGATGATAATGGGATCTTCACGTGCTGAAGCATTGACGAACATGAGCGATCGGCTAGATGTGGATGATTTCTCCCGGTTTTCTGCCATTATCATCCAAGCGGAAAGGATTGGCATGAGTTATGCCGATGTGCTTCACAGCCAGGCGTTGCAGATGCGAGTGTTGCGGCAGGTCCGGGCACGGGAAATGGCCAATAAATTACCTGCTAAAATGGTTTTACCATTAGCCCTTCTGATCTTCCCCGCTATAATGGCTGTGATTCTTGGGCCGGCCATTCCAACCGTAATGGATCTTTTTTAAAACGTAGTAACTAATCTTGTTGTGAAGAGTACAAATGGGAAATTCGTCAACGCCTGAAATCAAAAAACCTAAAAACAGCGATCTTAATTTCAATGAAATAGCAGGTCATATTGCAAATCCGATCGATCTATTAAGTGATCCCGGATACTTAAAATTACTTGAGTATTATCAGAATGGGGAATTTCCCAAGTGTGAGGAATTAGTAGATCAACTGGAGATACTATACCCACAGCATCCGAGATTGCTCAAATTCAAAGATGATCTTCAGATGAGGTTGTCCATAAAAACCATGGAGGTCATCAATAAAAAAACGGACAAACATCAGAAGAGAAAGGTAACTTTCAAGATGAGCGTTTTTGCAATCGTCGCTACCCTTATTGTGATGATTGTCTTCTTCTTTTCTTACTATTTCCTTAGTGATATAGCCGCAAATAAACAGCTGGGTCCACAAATAGCGCAACTCAATGCACTTAATGATCAGGCAGAATATCTTCTTTTGGCTGGACAACCTCAACCCGTAGTTGAGATCATTGAGAGAATAAGAGCAATCAACCCGAAATTTGAGAATCTCCCTGAATTGGCATCGCGGACAGACGAACTATTTCGATTAGAAGCAAAATACCAGATGGCGTCAAATTTGGTCACTGAGAACAAAATCTATGAAGCGTTGGTGATTTACAAAGAAATTGAGACTGAGAAACCAGGTATGTGGGATGTCAGTCATCAAATTGCTTCCTTAGAGACCTCCATCTATATTGCAAACTTTTTGAAGGAAGGGAATGCAGCTTTCCAGGAAGAAAAATGGGACCAGGTGATCAATGCTTATGAGAGTGCATTGATGCTTGATCCCAACCTGATCGATCCGTTTATAGAGGAGCAATTGTTAAAGAGTTACCTTAATCAGATCATTATCATACTGCAAGACGAAAATGCCACGATCGAAAATATTGAGAATGCAGAGCAATATTACCGCAAGGCAGTCGCCATAATCCCACAGAACAAAGCATTTGCTAATGAAAGGGGGAACCTTCAGGCAGTAAGCACCAATCTGCTTGAACTTAAGTATACACAGATAGCCAACGCAAATTTGGCGGATAAAAACCAGACTGTAACCTCAATTTCCAAAGCTGTATCTTACATGAGAAAAGCAGCAAATATTGACCCGGGAAATATGGCTCTACAAATAGATATGAATAATGCAGAGTATTATCAAATGGCTTTTCAGCATTTTATTGAAATGAACTGGGTACAGACGATAACAGAATTAAAACAGGTATTATCTGTTGACTCAAATTATGCGAATGGAAATGCCAGTCTGTTGCTTTTTGAAGCATACTATGCCCTTGGGAAACAATATTATTCAGCAGGTTTTTACCTGGATGCTCTCGAAAACCTTGAACAAGCTGAAGTCTTGGCAAGGGACGATCCTGATAATCTGATGAAATTATTCCAGGTTCAGGTTCTAATGGGTGATACTTTCGGGAAAATTAATGATTATCAAAATGCTGTTTCTTATTATCAATATGTTGTGAATATCATCCAGGGCCTTCCAGGGATAACGAATTTCCATGATATTGCTATAGAAATTTCTGATGCTAAAATTTTGGTAGCAAATAAGAATTATCAAGATGCGTTTTCAGCCTTTAAGGACATTCTGAATGGAATTGATGTTATTTACTCAATCTCGGAGATAGAGATCAGTAGTGGAGTATGCTTGGCACTCTTCGCGAACGAAAACTTATCCACTGTGGATGCTATTCTTGAAGCAAATAATTTACCAAAAACCATGGTCATCACTTTTGGACAAAAACTAGAAGTTCCCATTCTCGAAAAGTAAAGTTCTCTGAAATATTTTCAGGTTAAAAGGAGAAGTTAATGTTCCCAAATCGACCCGCGATGAAAAAAGAAATATCCCCACAAGCTCAGATAAAACAGCCCAAAAGTTCTGAACTCAAAGATGAATTTCTTTTGATCCGGGATGCTGTTCAAAAGATTTTACTTACAAATAGTAATATTGATACTTCAATGGACACCGATCTGGTAAGAAAGATGATTGAGGATTGTTTCAACCAGGTATTGGAAGAAGAAAATATTCTTTATAACCATTTTACAAGAAATGAGATGTTGGAATGGGTGATTGCGGATATTATTGGCTATGGTCCGATTGAACCGCTTCTAAGAGATTCGGATATCACTGAGATTATGGTCAATGGATACGATAAAATCTTTGTTGAACGTTTTGGACTGATTGAGCCAACCTCAGTGAAATTCGAAGATGATGCCCATTTGTTGCGCATAATTGACCGCATCGTTTCTCCAATTGGCAGAAGAGTGGACGAGACCTCACCAATGGTTGATGCACGTTTACCAAATGGTTATCGTGTTAACGCCACTATCGCTCCGTTATCGCTCGATGGACCAATACTCACCATTCGAAAATTCGCTACACATCCTTTTACAATGCAGGATCTGGTCATGAATGGTACCCTGACTATTGCACTCGCAAATTTTTTAAAAGGCTGTGTCGAAGCCAGGGTAAACATCGCAGTCTCTGGTGGTACAGGTACTGGGAAAACCACTTTCTTGAATGTGCTCTCATCGTTTATTCCTGAAGGTGAACGTGTGATTACCATCGAGGGTACGGCTGAGCTTCAACTACACCAGAAGCATGTGGTCCGACTGGAAAAGCGTCCACCAAACGTTGAGGGTAAGGGAGAAATCACCATTCGACAATTAGTGATCAATGCCTTGCGTATGCGCCCTGATCGCATTGTTGTAGGAGAGTGCCGTGCTGGAGAAGCTTTAGATATGCTGCAAGCCATGAACACAGGCCACGATGGCTCAATGACTACTGTCCACTCTAATAGTCCCCGCGATACTCTACGCAGAATCGAGACAATGGTAATGATGGCTGGGATGGAGCTGCCGTTGAAGGCCATCCGCGAGCAAGTGGCATCTTCTATTGAACTGATTGTTCATCTAGCACGCATGAAAGATGGAACGCGTAAGATCGTTCAGGTGTCAGAGGTTCAGGGCATGGAAAGTGATACGATCGTAATGCAGGACCTGTTCGTGTTCAATCAAACTGGTATTCAAAATGGGGTGGTTCAGGGTAGCTTGGAGTCAACTGGTTTACGACCACGATTCATGCATAAGCTAGTCGCCAATAATATTGAGATGCCAGAGGGTGTGTTTGAAAAATAAATTCTCGTCCTAATTTGAAAAGAAGTAGTCATGAAGCCGAACTATGGAGTGCTCGCTATCATAAAATGAATAGAAAATTACTTCTGAGTTGTGGATAATATTTATGGTTTGATTCCGCTAACTTCAAACTCGTTGACATGAAGCAAAGCGGGGTGGGGTTTTTCCTATAAAGTGGCAGTACATCCACCGTAAGTGCTCACTCCAAGCAGATCAACCTGGTTTCTTTGTCATGAAGGTGTATGCTCTGCCCATCCGGCAAGATAATATGCGTTTCTTTGCCTTCGCGAGTTACCTGCAGCCCGCGGAACTTGATGGTTACTGGCCAGGGGAAGGGATTCTCCCCTGAGATGATCACCTTTTCGGGGGAGAAGATGCGCACGCCCACGAGCTGCATGAAGAAACCGGTGGGTGCGAGGCCCGAGAGGGCATTCCTGCGTCCGGCGGGGCGGCCAGTGTGGGCATCGTAGTACTCATAAAAAGCATGCTGCTCTTTCAATGCATGGGTGACTGCATGCATGACGCGGATAAAAATGTTCCTGGCTTCAGCGCGCATGCCATTGCTGAGCAGCCCTTCCAGGATGAGCAGATTCCAGGGCAGGTTGATCATAGCTGGCAGGTCTTTGGGAAAACTCTCCGCTGGCACAAGCGGTTCGGGGATGCCGAAATTATATGCAGGATTGTCGCAAGTGATGTGATGCATCGTCAGGGCTTTGACTTGTTTCTCGTTGACCAAGTCAGCCCAAAGCGGCAGCAGACAGGTAATATCTAAAGGGGTGAGCCCTACAGTCTTGACTTCGATCAAATCTTGTTCTTTTAAACCGCTGACTTCAATTGAATCGACTCTTTGATAAACGTTTTCACTGGTCAGGTTTGCATGGCCCATGATCCACATAATGTTGCGGGCTGTGATGCGTTCTTCAAGCGGACTGCCGTCAGCTGCTGTTCCTTTGATAGTCAGCGTGCAAACGTGTGTCATTTCATCGCCTGACTTCAGGTGAATGAGCAGGCGTTGGGGCTGCTTAAACTGAGATTTGAGTGTGAGGGTACGGGAGGCGTGGGTTTTAATGATTGGTTCGCTGTGTGGTGTGAGGTGTGTATCCCGATCCCAATAGCAAAAACACTTTCTCTTGCTGTGCCACATTTTTCTAACTCTGTTTAAAAGCTTGCGACGTTGTTTTTGAAATATCTGCTCGGAATCAAGGTCGCCAAGTTCATGGGCGATTTTAGTCAATGTGCCAAGTTCTTGCACCAGAAATGCTCCTAAGGCAGGGCTTTCCACCGTTTCAATGCGCAGTCCCTGGTTGGATTCCCGCCAGGAATCAAAAAGCCAGGCACTTTCCAAACCGATTTGGTCAACGTTATCCCATTCAGGCAAACCGTCCTGATTTCGGTCGTGATTCTCATCGAACCAGGTTAGAACATTTTTTTGTACTCGGGGAAATATGTACTTTAAAAATTCCTTATCCTGGTCCAGTTCGTAAACCCGCCAGGCAATATTCGCTGACAGGGGTAGGGTAAGGTGGCGAGTGTCATGCACTCCGCTGCTTGTTTTCCAATGGATAGCATTACTTTCTCCCTGGCTGATGAGGGAATCCTTTATCAAATCTTTTACAAGTTGAGGGTTTGATGGCAGGAGTTGACCTGTCAAGTAATAGAGGTTTAGTATGGATAGTGGCTCTGAAGTTTGACCAGAGCTGGTCAAACCATTTGTTTTCGTATAGCCCTGGTCTGGAGTACGGGTATTGACCGCATTGGTAAAAGGATGCTTCGCATCAGCCGGAAATAAAAGGGAATAGGCGAGCTTTTGTGAAAGAGCGAAGGCAACATCCCAGTCCTTTTCTCCTGTATGGATATCAACGTATTGGGCATCATTAAATAACTCCATACGTGCCAGCTCGGCATCCCAATCACGGCGGATGGCTTTTCGGGCGCGTTCAAAACTGGATTCAGGGTCTTTCTCTGAGGCGCAAGCCCAAGACAGACAGCGCGAATCACCTGATCTCAGGCGCAGGTTGACTGATAAGGCGGGGAAAGGGCTGGCGACAGCATCGGGACCGCCACTCATAAACAATACAGGGAAGATTTTCGAACTTTGACCCTGAATGCAAGTATTCAGGCCGCGTTGCTTAGGTGCAGTCGCTTGGCCATACCCCATGGGTACCAGGGCGGCGGCGATTTCGAGAGTGAATGTGCGCGTCGACTCCCCTTGATTTGTGATATGCAATCTCCCAGCGACCAACTGCGAATCTAGTACCCAATATTCGATGACTGCTGTTAATTCCTTGAAAGGGGAAAAAGCCACTTCCGCATAGTTTGGGAAGAACTTCAACAATCTGGGCTGTTCAAAAAAGTGCAGCGGGTCACTTGCTGGGATGCCTGCCTCAATGAAGCGGGGAAATATGCGCATACTGCGCGCCCGCAGTCCATACGTTGTTTGAAGTGACAGCGTTGACGGGTCTCCACCACCCAGAGAAAGTTCCCAAACTTGGTCATTATTACGGTCGGGATGACAGAAACGCTGGTCAGCCGCAAGTGTCAGGGATAGTGGGTCATATTGGGAGAGATGCCATTTGCGCATGACTTCATTTTACTATGCAAATCGAAGCGCTGAATGCAAATACCAGAGAATGACATTCATGGAACTTAATCTATGTTCAGAGCGTCTACGGATGAGGAGTGAATTGTGCTAGAATATGGCAATGGATGATGATACTTTAAAGCAAGCTGATGATCAGGAACCTGAAATTGATGCGCAGCATGTGGAAGAACGAGCACCTGCAAGTGATGTACATGGTGTGAACGGTTCAGATCAAGTACTAAAAGAAGGAAAGCCACCAGAGGGAACTGCACAGGAAGATACGCAGGAACTTGCTGTTGTGCCTTCTGAATGGCATGCAGAAGGGGGAAATGATGCAGCACAGGGAACTGAAATTGGTGCTGAACCCTCTAACTCAGGAATTGGTGGAAGTGACGCCTGGTTCAGCGAATTAGATGATTTTCAGGAAGTTGATGGGGATGGTTTACCTGACCTCCATGAGCGTGTCAATTCGCAGCCCGAAATTAGCAATGGATGGTTCGCAGAACATTGGTCACCTGAAAATGGGAACCCCCCTTCAGAAGTTAATCTGCAAGCGACACAGGTTACGCCCTCTGCTTACTCTACAACCCAACGAGGTACAAAGGCATCCGCAGGGCAGTCGCCAGCTCTGCAATCGGTAAGAAAACAGACGAATACAGCTTCCCGTTCACGACGCCTAGGGAAAACTAAAAAAGAGGGTAGTAATAAAGAGAAGACCAAAGCAAAATCAACAGGCTGTGCGCTCCAAGTATTTTTGGTGCTGATGTTCTTTTTCATTTTCATTGTAGTGATTATAGGCTCTATCGGTATTTATCAATATTTCAAAATTGCCTCTTCATTACCCAGTATAGATGAATTGCGCAATCATGCCTCCCAGTTTGAGACGACAAGAATTCTGGACAGAAACGGCAATATCCTTTATGAGATTGTTGACCCCAATGCCGGTAAGCGCACTGTTGTGCCTTTGGAAGATATTTCGCCCTATCTGATTGCTGCAACCATAGCAACGGAAGATAAAGAATTTTACACACACCCCGGGTTTGATCCAGTCGCTCTAACACGGGCCTTATGGCAGAATTACACCGCAGGTGAAATTGTGTCTGGAGCTTCGACGATAACTCAGCAGCTTGCCCGCATACTTTTGCTTCCAGATGAGCGCTATGAACAAACTATACAACGCAAAGCGCGTGAAATCGTTCTTGCATTTGAAATTACCCGCCAATATAGCAAGGATGAGATCCTTGAATTGTACTTAAATGAAATTTTCTATGGAAACCTCGCTTATGGAATTGAAGCAGCATCAGAGACTTATTTTGGAACATCCGCTGATAAACTAACGCTTTGGCAGGCATCCTTCCTGGCTGGTCTGCCACAGGCTCCTGCGGTTTATGATATCTATCATAATCGGGATGTGACGCTCTTGCGTCAGCGTGATGTATTGTTATTGATGTATGAATTAAGTCAAGAAAAGGGCTGTATTTATATCAGTACCAATATTCAGGAAGTATGTGTTGATGCTGCTCAGGCTGTGCAAGCTGCGGAAACCTTGGAAGCATATCAGTTTGAAACACCTACATACAAAATGCAGTATCCACACTGGGTGGTATATATCATTTCTTTACTGGAAGAGCAATTTGATCCTCAGACCATCTACCGCTCAGGGTTTACGGTCTATACTACCTTGGAACCTGTTCTTCAGGCAGAGGCAGAACGAGTAGCTAAAGAACAAATCGAAATGCTTGTAACCAATAATGCCTCGAATGCGGCAGTTGTAGCCATGAAACCACTGACTGGTGAGATCCTGGCGATGGTCGGTTCTGCCGATTTTTATAATGAGGAGATTGATGGACAGGTGAACATGGCCATCACTAATACACGCCAGCCCGGTTCTTCGATCAAACCTATCACTTACCTGGCTGCTTTTGAAAAGGGCTGGACTCCCTCAACATTGATTTGGGATGTCCCCTCTGATTTTCCCCCCTCAGGAAACGCGGATGATCAGAGACCGCCATATCAACCGGTCAATTATGATGAGCGTTATCATGGCCCAGTGACAGTTCGCACAGCGCTGGCTAATTCATATAATGTACCTGCCGTGAAAGCGCTTGAATTTATTGGCATCTATGATAACCCTAATACACCCAGCGAAGATGGCTTTATTGCAATGGCAAAGCGCCTGGGTATCACAAGTTTGACACGTGCAGATTATGGACTTTCATTGACCTTGGGTGGGGGTGAAGTTAGCCTTCTGGAGATGACCGGTGTATATTCCGTTTTTGCCAATTCGGGCCGGCGGGTTGCGCCTGTTGCGATCACTAAGATCATTGATCATAATGGCAGTCTGATTTATGAATATACACCACCGCCTGGCGATCAGGTTCTACGTGTCGAGCATGCATATCTGATATCATCAATCCTTTCAGATACCAACGCACGCGTTCCGGCTTTCGGCACAAATCCGGTAATTAATTTACCATTTCAGGCAGCCGCCAAGACTGGCACAACCAATGATTTCAGGGATAACTGGACGGTGGGTTATACGCCTGATCTTGTTGTGGGTGTGTGGGTGGGTAATGCGGACTACACACCCATGCAGGAGACATCTGGTCTAACTGGTGCTGCGCCTATTTGGGCACAGGTAATGCAATTTGGCATCCAATACTTGACCGGCGGCAATCCTTCATCATTTAGCCGCCCGGCCGGGATCGTTGACCGGGTGATCTGCAGCATTTCAGGGACGGAACCCTCGGAATGGTGCCCAGAGCAACGCTCAGAGATATTCGCTTCTGATCAACTGCCATTGCCTAAAGATCAGGATTTGTGGGTGAAGGTCAAAATTGACACGTGGACCGGGCTAAAAGCCTCTTCTGCTTGCTCGGAATTTACCGCTGATAAATATGCGATCAATGTCAGTGACAGCTGGGCGATGAAGTGGTTGAAGCAGGATTCAAGCGGAATCGGTTGGGCTGAAAAGTTTGGATTTTCCAAGCCGCTTTTCTTTGCACCGACTCGGGAATGCCGAGTTGATGACTCAAGACCGATCATTAACATTCTGGGTTTGGGTAATGGGCAAACGATCAACGCCTCACCCTTGGAGCTCATTGGTGTGATTGATGCAACATCAAGTTTCAGTGATTATCGTATAGATTATGGGAGAGGGTCTCAGCCATTGACTTGGGAGCCTCTGGTGGAGAAAAATACAATCCCTATCCGTTCAGCAGATAAGATCTACGAATGGAATTTGGAAGAGGTTGAAGCTGGTGTTATCACATTACGGATCACTTTGCACAGCATAAATGGTACTTATGCAGAGAAGAAGATCATCCTTAATATTGCTGTGCCGACTCAAACGCCCACCTCAACCCCAACGCTTACGGAGACACCAACCGAGACACCAACAGAGACTCTGGTACCAACGGAAACCCCTACACCAACGGAAACCCCTACGCCAACACCCACCACACCCACGCCTTAAAAAAGTGCCATTTGAGAAGACTGATATTCAGGGGGGTCTTCTTTAATCTGTGACGCCCAAAGCTCGCGTGATAATAGGGGGTTATCCCTGATGTTTCGCAGCTGGCGAAATTTAACACAGAACCAACTTTCATTCAAGGCGTTCTTCAAGTGCGGGTCGCGTTTTAATTTGTAAGCTAGTAAATTTGCGCGGCTGCCAGGCAGCAGGATGATCTTATGCTTCGCTACATCGTTTTGCTGAAACAGATATTTGCTGATGATTGCTGTAGTAGAAATAAAGAAGGCGTATGCAGGTCTATCTTCATTTTCGTACCATATCAAGTTTTTTCCATCTTCCTTTGCTTTGAAGTCTAAGTCGTCAGCAACGCTGCGTAAAATCTCTTTAATTTTTTGGATATCTCTGCTGCGTATCTTCGGATTTTCACCAGGTCGAAGCTGCCAGGAGTTGCGACCTGGTGTCACAGGGTCGGCATACGCATTCAGACAAGCCATGATCAATTCGTCATCGGGTGTCAGCAAACCCTGACAGGCCTGGTAGATATTTGCTTTAATTTCTTTAAGGGAGGCTGCTGGTTTTTTTAGCAGATATTGAATTATCATGAATTCGACTTGATCGATCAATGCAGGTTGATAAGGGGGATCCTTTTTAAGCCAATATAGCCCTGTATCAAGGGATGCAGGACCGCCGCCATAACGGATTAAAAAATCCGGATGCATGAAAATTGGGTCGATTTGTTTATATAATTCAGTTAATGAGAGATCCTTCCCTTTATTTGGGGCATTGCCTAAAATATGCTTTGCGCAGTATTCTGTGAGGATGGCGGCATGTAGCCATTGGTATGGCGATGGCTCAACACGTTGGGTGAGATAGTCTCTAACTGCAGTTTGGGCGTGGAGCTGTCTATTGGCCCGTGCGGGTGTCTTGGAAGGTTGGGCAGCATTTGACCAGTAACATTGAGCGGTTTTGCCATCGCCTGAGAGAGCAATTGATTTGAGCTTAAAACCTGCTGACCAAGCGGCGTTCATGCTGGCTGAAAGAAAGCTGTGTTCATTTTCAGGAATGATCATCAAAAACGGAGTGCTTTTAGGCAAATGTTTGTTTAGAGATAGAAAAACGGAATACAAAGCTTTGGTATGCCAATTCCACTCATATCTCTGGCGAGAAAGGGCGACTTTGAGCGGTGCAACTGAGTCTTTGCCCCACAGCCAGCCTGTCCATAGTGCAGATAGCGTCCAGAAAGCTTGATTCGGTCTTGGAACTGCTGTAATTATTCCCTGGATCATCTCGGATAGTGGTTCAGGAGCTAATTCACGCAGTCGTCCTTTATACAGGGAAACACCGCCACTTAAGGGTGGTTCTTCGGGCCACTGTGCCAGTGGCACAGCTGCCTGGTTTGTTTGCCAAAGTTTTATGGCATCTAATAGCGTTCCCCACAAGTTGAACTCCTGATAGATGGCAGGAATGATCAACTGACGCGGTCGGCTGCGTGCTGTGGGATATGCCCATAAAGTATTACCTCGATCACAAGCGCTAAGGAGCAGGGCTGTTAACAATTGTCGCAGCTTATCTGAAAAGCTTAGATTGATCATCTTGTTGATTAACGTTTGGAGGACGATCAGTGGCCGCGGTTGGTAGCAATTTATGGCATTTTCAACTTGCTTGCGCAGTGGATCATCCAGGGAGACAATCTGCTCAAGAGCGCGGGCGTGGTGGAGTCCAATGGGCGGCAGTGATTTCAATTGTTTACGTGTGTCAATCGGGAGCGATTGTTCGCCCTTAACACCGCAGTGTGGGCATTGTGCTGTACAGGCATAAGGATACTTCTCCTCACGACGCCAGATAAAACTCTGAGCTTCAATCACAGTTTCACAGTTAATGCAATTTATTTGATAGAGGGAGCGTATATATGGTTCTATACGCCCTTGCTTGGCGATTTGTGCATCACCAAGCTTTGACAATGCAGCGGTGAGTTCTGCTTCGCTTGGCGCGGAGGCAAGTACCTGCAACATGAAACTATGGATGGGATTGTTGGCGGTGACTAATACCCGATACCCAGCTCTTGCGAGTTCGATTGCCATTTGAGGACTTGTGCCAAAAGGATCCAATATCCAAGAGCCTTTGGGGAAATGCTCTATGGCCCAATCCTGACACATACCTGCGGGGATGGGTGGTAGAAACCGCTCTAGTGGGGCGGGTTTAGCTTGGGTCTTGCCGGGAATGAATGGTGCGTACACCGAACGAACCTTCTTTCTTTTGTTCGATGATGTTCAGTAGCGCTCGTGCTCAGTGATTATTCTGATATTTAATCGGCAACCAATAAAAGAGTTTCATAAGATAATATGAGGATTGATTGCTCTTGACACAATTCTTTGGCCTGTCTTTTCTCAGAGAACAATACACGCCAGTTCTGATTAGCTATTTGTTTGGGGAATTGATAAGTTATTTGTTTTTGCTTGAAATTAAGCAGTATCAGAATGCTCTCACCTGGAGTCTGACGGAGATAGGAAAGGATGCTTTTATTTTGCGGATCAAGCACGCTGAGGTTGCCCTGATTTAAAGCAGGATGTTCTTTTCGCAAGTGAATAAGCTGTTTATAGAAGTTTAATAATGAGCTAGGTTCGCTCTTTTGCTTACTGACATTTCTTAAGATGTAATCAGGGTGCACAGGAAGCCAGGGGGCTGTTGAGCTAAAGCCAGCATTAACTGAGTCGTCCCACTGCATGGGTGCCCGGCAGCCATCACGACCTTTGTTGAAAGGCCAGTATCGTTTTCCGACAGGATCCAATATTTGAGAATGTTTTAAAGAAATATCGCGCATACCAATCTCCTCGCCATAATACATGAAAGGCGTACCACGCAAGGTCAATAACATCGCTGCGCAGACCTTTGCACGTGCGTCGTCTTCATCTTGGCAGTAGCGGGAACTTGATCGAGTCATATCATGATTATTGAGGAAGTAATTTGGCCAAGCACGTCCTTCTAAGGCTTTTTCCCAATTCTTGATCGCCCTGGTGAATCTTTTTACTTTCCAGGGGCTTTTAGCTAATTCGAAATTGAAAGCTGCATGTAACTTATCCTGTCCGCAATAACTGGCAGTGTGTTCAGGGGAGGAAAGGAATGTCTCGCCGACAACAAAGGTGCTGCCATAGGAATCAAGTAATTTGCGGATCTCATTCAACAGCGGATACATCTCAGGCTGTGATACCTCATATTTGTGCACTTGGCGATCAAAGGGGCGCAAACCGATCAGTTTCTTGGGATTATCCGGAAGCTCTGAGTGTTTAAAGTACATATTGAAGACATCCAGACGGAAGCCATCTACACCGCGCTCCAGCCAAAATTTAAACACATTCAAGAGGGCTTCACGCACTTCTGGATGGCGCCAATTTAGGTCTGGTTGACCCTTGCAAAACATATGATAATAATATTGCCCTAATTGTGCGTCGAATTCCCATCCTGAACCTCCAAAAATTGAAAGCCAATTGTTTGGTGGGCCGCCTCTGGGAGATGGATCTTTCCAAATATACCAATCGTGATAGGGATTATCACGCGATTTGCGGGATTCTTTGAACCAAGGATGCTGATCTGAGGTGTGGTTAAGCACGAGATCGAGAATGACATGGATGTTTCTTTTATGGGATTCTTTTAACAGGTGATTAAAGTCAGCCATTGTACCAAAGCGGGGGTCAATAGCGACATAATCAGCAACATCGTAGCCAAAATCGACATCCGGTGAAGGGAAGATCGGGGACAGCCAGATTGCATCAATTCCGAGGTCAGCAAGATAATCCAGCTTGTTGGTGATGCCATTCAGATCGCCGATGCCGTTTGCTGTTGTATCCATGAAAGATCGTGGATAGATCTGGTAGATAATGCCATTTTGCCACCAAAGCGAATTTTTACTCATTTAGTTCCTCAAGGGCGAATGATTAATTGCATATCTATTATAATTCATAACGCTTGGTAAATCTTTGCAAAGCTTAAAGCGGGGGGTGCTGGGAACGTGCCCAACAATTGAGATAAATCTTGTATGCTATAATAAAATAAATAAACAACAGCTAAGATTTAAGGAGAAACCTTGTGTTTTCAGATATACATAGAATTTTAATTAACTTAGCAATTCAGCTGCCAGTGTTAATAGCCATGTTGGTGGGCATTATCATTGCCATCGTTACCTGGAAGCGTAATCCAAAACCTTCACTATTTACTTTATTATCTATTCTAATCTATTTCGTTTTCATAATACTGGCTTCATTATCAAACGAGTTATATTACTTTCTCCAGGTGAACCTAGATCTTGAATATTCACTAGTGGACACCATAATGATCATTACCCAGGTTGTGCTTAGTGTTATAATAGGTAGTGCATGGGGATTGCTCCTGGCAGCCATTTTTAGTGGTCGCAAAGCGGAAACTGAGCAGAAAAGCTGAGCTCCAACGATATTTTTGTGCAGGGTTTTTATTATTGGGTGAACCCAGGTTGAGTTGTGTTCTCTCTGCCTTGAAGAGTACAGTTAATTCTGAATTGTCCTAATTTTGTTCATCTGGAGATTTACAAGAAAATAAGCCTTGCAGCTTCATAGAAACTATGTTAAAATGAATTTCGCTTTGAGGTACATTGCAATAGATTTGGCAATGAAAAGTGGGTACCCCCCACTTTTCTGTGTATCAAGGATAGTATGAAGTTTTGGGAGTTTTAATTATTATGAAGACCGAATTTGCGTTAGCTCTTAATGAGGTGCTCGAGGATAAAAAGTTGCCGAAGGAAGTGATCATGGCCGCAATAGAATCAGCCATGGCATCCGCCTATCGGAAAACCGTTAAAGCTTCGAGTGCTCAGGAAGTTCAAGCCAAAATTGACCCGGAAACAGGTGAAGTAAAAGTCTTTGCCGAAAAAGAAGTCATCGATGAGATTACGGATGAACGTACAGAAGTAATGCTGGACGAAGCCAGATTGTATAATCCGGAGGCTCAAATAGGCGATATGGTATTAGTTGAATCCACTCCCAAGAACTTTGGGCGGGTTGCAGCTCAAACCGCACGCCAGGTCATACAACAGCGTTTCCGTGATGCAGAGAGATCAGCTCAACTTGAGTATTATGGAGGACAGGTGGGTGAAATTGTTAACGGTGTGGTACAAGCTGTTAACTCACATAGTGCAACAATTGGCCTTGATCTACAAGCCGAAGGGACCATGTTGCGTAAAGATATGATTCCTGGGGAGCGACTCCGCATTCATGAGCGCATACGGGCTTTGGTATATGAGGTCAAGGATTCCCCTCGTGGCCCGCAAATCCTGATGTCGCGCGGGCATCGCAATTTCCTGCGCCGTTTATTGGAAAACGAAGTGCCGGAGATCTATCACGGTATTGTCGAGATCCGCTCGATAGCCAGAGAACCTGGTCACCGTGCAAAGGTAGCGGTTTCCGCAGCGCAACAGGGTATTGATCCGGTTGGTGCTTGCGTGGGCATTCGAGGAGTTCGAATTCAAACGATTGTTCGTGAATTACATGACGAGAAGATTGATGTCATTGAATGGAATAGTAACCCTGCTGTATTTATAGCAAAAGCGATCAGTCCAGCGCGCGTTTCAGGTGTGTACCTGGAAACAGAGATGAAGGGTAATAAAACAGCCACTGTTGTAGTGCCTGAAGATCAGCTGAGCTTGGCGATCGGTCGGCAGGGGCAAAATGCTCGTTTGGCAGCGAAATTGACCGGATGGCGAATTGATATTATGAGTTTAACCGAGGCGACGGGTAAAGCCTTGCTTAAGCTTAAGGAAAATTCATCTTATGCTGAGATGGTAGAGTCTGAAACTGAAAATATGCTTAAGATTGAGGACCTTCTGCAAAAGAAAGCTGAAGGGCGCCCCTTACCACCTGAAGATTATAAATTCATGTCTCGTTTTGTTGATCGCATTGAAAAACGAGGAGAGGCTGAGCGCAAAGCTGAGCAGGATGCTGAACAAGCACGAATAGCAGAAATTAAAACAACCATACCGAAACTTGCTTATGAGATACCCATTTTGGATATAGAATTGAAGAGAAATGTCCTTGAAATACTTCGGGATGCAGGTATTGAAAATCTGGGGGATCTGATCATGCAAACACGGCTTGATTCTGATACTATTTTAGCTCTCAATGGTATTGGCCCAAAGACGCTTGAACGGATTATTGATTTCGTTGAAAACATTAAATTACCTGAAGAATCTGAGCAACCTGATTTAGTAAGCATTTCTGAAGCTGAACAAGCAGAAGTATCAGGTGAACTTAGTCAGGGAAAGGTTTTGGAAACCGAACCAGAGAAAGGTGTTTCTGTAGAAATTAAGCAGGATGAACAATTGGAACAGGTTGAACTTGAAAGCGCCGCTGTAGAATCTTCAAAATCAGAAGTTGTAGAAACTGGAAAAGAAGCGACGACCGAAGAAGTTCCTTTTGAGGACCTTTTTAAAGTCGATCCTAAAAAGTTTGATTTCTACCCGGAGGGTGAATCGAGTGCTGATGATGAAGGATCTGAGTTGACCCCTGCCAAGAAGAAAGGCAAGAAGTCCAAGAGAGGTTTCACAGTTGTGGAATATGATCCAGATAAGGACCAGACAATTGTGCGAAGAAAGCGTAAACGGGATGATGGTTGGGAAGAATGGTAATATCGAATCTATCGAATTTTCTCAAACCTCAAGTGAGAACAGGTGGCTAAGAAAAACAAGAAACGGGTAAAGCATGTTCCTCAAAGAACCTGTGTTGGGTGTCGCAGTGTTTTACCAAAGCAAAGTCTAATTCGTATCGTTCGGGGTCCCGAAGGAGTGCGGGTTGACCCAACTGGTAAAGCTCCTGGAAGAGGAGCATACTTGCATGATATTCAGTCTTGTTGGGAACGAAGCTTGAAAGGTTCATTGGCACGTGCGTTAAGAACGTCATTGAGTGAGCATGAGATTGAACAACTTCTGGAGTTTATGACGACGCTGCGAGATGAAATGGTTGCAAACAAAGCAGTTTCGAAAGAAGACATGGAACAGAAGGAAGCATAAGATGGATTAATCCCATCCGCCTGTCTTGCTCAGCGGCCAACCTTTTTTCGATCAGTTATCGAAGTTTATATAAGTTGTATAGAATAATTATGATTATTTGTAGTATTGGAGGTGCCTTATGAGTGATGATGGGAAGAAAATCATTGAACTCCCTTACAGCTTAACAGTTAGAGAATTAGCGGTTTTGGTTGATAACAGTCCGATACAGGTCATTAAAGTCTTAATGGCAAATGGGGTTATGGCAAGTATTAATCAACAAATCGATTTTGATACGGCTGCAGTTGTTGCCACCGAACTTGGATTCGAACCTCAGCTGGAACAAACAGAAGATGAAGTTAAAGAGGTCGGGGAAGTGCCATTATGGCGGCGGTTGATCGAAGATGAAGACCCAGCGCTATTGGAAAATAGACCCCCCATTGTGACGATCCTCGGTCATGTTGACCATGGGAAAACGACGCTTTTGGATGCGATTCGCCATACAGATGTCGCTGGTGGGGAGGCGGGTGGTATCACGCAGCACATCGGCGCATATCAGATTGAGCGAAATAAACGTTTGATTACATTCCTGGACACACCCGGACATGCTGCCTTTACAGCGATGCGCGCACGCGGTGCACAAGGGGCAGATATTGTCGTTTTAGTCGTCGCGGCAGATGATGGCGTAATGCCTCAAACGCGTGAAGCCGCAAATCATGCTAAAGCTGCGCAAGTTCCCGTTATTGTAGCATTGAATAAGGTTGATAAAGCAGATGCGAATCTGGAATTAGCCAAACGGCAACTTTCCGAGATTGGGCTTACACCAGATGAGTGGGATGGGGATACAATTGTCGTTCCGGTTTCTGCAAAAAAGAAACAAGGAGTGGAAGACCTTTTGGAGGCCATTCTGCTTGTCGCAGATAACATTACTATCAAAGCCAATTCCGCGGGACACTGCATTGGCACTGTTGTGGAAGCGGAGTTAAAAAAGACGACCGGGCCTATGGTAACGCTCCTGGTCCAAAATGGAACCTTGAAACTTGGTGATGTAGTTGTGGCTGGTGAAAGCTATGGGCGATTAAAGGCAATGTTCGATCAGCGATCCCAAAGGATCAAGGAAGCTGCCCCTTCAATGCCTGTGGTAGTCATGGGTTTGAATAATCTTCCGAAGGCTGGTGATCTGTTTCAGATTGTTGAAAGCGAAAAGGAAGCCCGTGCGATTGTAGAAAAACGTAAAGAAGAGCAGAAATCACGTCAACACAGCAAACGAGCCACACTGGAAGAACTTTTTGCCAATTATAAGTCTGGCCAGGCTAACGAACTGCGCATAATCTTGAAAGCCGATGTGCAGGGATCTTTAGAGCCTATCATTAATTCTTTAGAAGATATTGGCAAGCAGCAAAAGGAAATAAATGTTAATATTCTACACGCAGAAACTGGAAACGTGACAGAAAGCGATGTCATATTGGCAGCTGCATCTGATGCAATTGTCTTTGGTTTTAATGTGTCTGCTGATGTAAGTTCGCGGCGTTTAGCTGATACAGAAGGTGTATCAATTCGCATTTATGAAATCATCTATCGTCTCTTGGAAGATGTAGAGAAAGCTTTAAAGGGCCTTTTGGAACCAGAAATGGTTGAAAAACAAATCGGACGAGCAAATGTCCTGGCGATGTTCAAGGTTTCAAAGCATGGGACTGCAGCAGGCTGCCGGGTGATAGACGGTGAACTGAAGCGCAATGCGCATGTACGAGTACTGCGTGATAACAAAGCCATATTTACAGGTGAAATGGCCTCTTTAAAACGTGAAAAGGAAGATGTGCGCGATGTTCGCGAGGGAATGGAATGCGGAGTTGCATTAAAAGGCTTTTCTGAGTTTGAAATTGGAGATGTTTTGGAATGCTTTGTTATAGAGAAGTTCGGCGGGTAATTTTGGAGTAGAATAGCTACACGGGTGCAGAGAATATGCCGTCAGGAATACGTTTAAAAAGAATAAGTGATCGAATAAAACAGATCTTATCAATTATGCTGCAAACCAGGGTTGAAGACCCGCGCTTGGCAGGTATTTACATCACGGATGTTGAGGTCGACCGAGAATTAGACTTTGCCAGTATTTATGTTTCAGCCATTGAAGGTCAGAGCCGAGCACAAGAAGCCATTGCAGCATTGAATCATGCGCGTGGGTTTCTGAAATTCGAGTTAGCGCAGGAGATTGATCTAAGAGTCATTCCGAAGTTGAGATTTTTTTGGGATGAGACGCCCGAAAAAGCGGACCGGATTGATACACTGCTGGCGCAGCTAAGGGGCGATTTGCCAGAGGCTAGCATTGAGGATGGTGATGAAGATGTATGATTCAAACGATGATGCAATCAATACAAAGCTTGCTGAATCTCAATCGATCTTAATTGTTTCGCATATCCGTCCAGATGGTGATGCGGTGGGTTCTTTATTAGGATTAGGGTTGGCTTTGATCCATCAAGGCAAAACTGTCCAGATGGTGCTTGAAGATGGATTACCTGATAAGTATCTACCGTTGAGCGGCAGCGACCTTGTCAAGAGGACAGCGCAGAGCGAATTTGATATGTCCATCGTTGTTGATTGCTCCGATATTGAAAGGACAGGTTCAGTCCTTTCCAACATTGGCAAACCTGATTTGAATATTGATCACCATAAAACTAACCTGAATTTTGCTGGTCTAAATTTAGTTGAGCCGGATTCAGTTGCAACGGCAGCGATCTTGGCTGAGCATATGCCCTCATGGGGTTTGGAAATTGATTGCGCAGTTGCTTCTTGTTTATTGACCGGGATCATTGCCGACACGATCGGTTTCCGCACTTCAAACATTAGTGCTCAAGCTTTACGCCTTTCGGCTGATTTAATTGATAAGGGGGCTGATCTTTCCAAGTTATATCGCCAAACGTTGGTCAGTCGTTCGTTTGAGGCGATCAGTTTTTGGGGCGCAGGTTTGAACCGATTGGGGCGCGATGGTGCGATTGTATGGGCAAGTTTAACCCTTGATGATAGAAGGAAAACAGGGTATTCTGAAGATGATGATGCTGATCTCATCAATATCCTTGCTGCAATCGATGACGCGAAAATCGCGATCATCTTTGTAGAACATGAAAACGGAAGCGTTAAAGTCAGTTGGCGAGCGCAGAAGGGCATAGATGTTTCTGATATTGCATTAAACTTCGGAGGCGGGGGTCATGCCGCTGCAGCAGGTGTTGATATTCAAGGGGACTTAATAGAGGTAAGGGATTCAGTCGTACAGGCAACAAAAGTATTATTGGCTGAAACATTTGCCAGTAAAAGTAAAATATCTTAGTGAAAGAGGAAAAAGGGGAACAAAAATATGTTTAATGATAATTTCAATATAAAAAATACTGTTTCTGGGGTGCTTGTTGTTGATAAGCCAATTGGGATGACCTCCCATGATGTCGTGCAGGTTGTTCGTAGAGGTACAGATATGCGCAGGGTAGGCCATACTGGCACTTTAGACCCCCGGGCTTCAGGCGTTTTGGTTGTATTAATCGGCCCTGCAGTTCGTTTGAGCCAATATATATCCGCCTCTGATAAACGCTATCAAGCGGTCGTAGAAATGGGTGTTGAAACCGATACCTACGATGGCGATGGAGAGATCACAAGCCGCTCTCCTGTAGATATAAGCTCCGAAGAAATTGAAGAAGCTCTAAGTGGGTTTGTCGGTGAAATTGAACAAATGCCGCCTGCCTATTCTGCGATCAAAGTCAAAGGCCGCAAAGCTTACGACATGGCCAGGAAGGGCGAAAAATTCGAGTTAGAGCCGCGCAAGATCAATGTTTATAATCTCGAACTGCTTGAATGGGACCCCCCTGAGGCAGTCGTTGATGTACACTGTTCATCCGGAACTTATGTGCGATCCTTGGCACACGATTTGGGAGAAATTTTGGGATGCGGGGCGAATTTGATTGGTTTACGCCGCACTAAAAACGGGC
>Ga0164311_10000197_pt1 | contig 24221 bp, 15 predicted proteins | sample GuaBasSedimGuay2_FD_121796 | JGI IMG/M metagenome (GOLD analysis project Ga0164311, IMG submission 121796) | Subseafloor sediment microbial communities from Guaymas Basin, Gulf of California, Mexico - Guay2, Core 4569-9, 9-12 cm | ecosystem: Environmental > Aquatic > Marine > Hydrothermal vents... | reverse complement strand
GGTCGTGGGTAGATGACATTGAGTTAAGGAACAACAATGGTAATCTTATTGATACCACAGACATCTCTTACAATTTCATACACCTTGAATACTCATTTCTCATCGCTGAGAAAGTATCCCTGGGCGGTGGATTCAATTACATATTTAGATATTTTGGTGATGAGAAGGATGAGGAGATGATACCAAACATTGGATTGCTCACCTTCCCCGCGTCCTCCCCGCTTGAGAGAGGTTGTTTTTTACCCTCATTTGGCTTTTCTATGTGCATTTCAAAGCCATATAAATTGCGATTGGGTATGGCATTTGATTTCCAGTTTTCAAAATTCAGAAAAATGGCTATCCTCGGTGACATTCTCATAACGAAGGATTTTCTTAAGCCCTATATTGGTCTGGAGGTGAAACCACATTCCGCGGTTTCCATCAGAGGCGGTTTAATGGATAAACAACCAATAATAGGATTTGGTTACTCCTTGATGCAATACGACATAAGTTACGCATTCGCAATGAGGGAGAGTGGACAAACTCACCTTTTTGATGTCACATTCTATATAAGTGCAGACAGATATAAAAAGGAGAAGATGCAGGAGCGTTATGAAAGGTGGACTAGGGAGGGTAGATACCATATGAGCATTGGGAGGTTTGACCTGGCTATAGAGTGCTTTCTAAATGCCCTTGACATAAAACCTGAAAGTAAAGAGGCGATTGCTCTATTAAATACTGCTAAGGTTGAAGAATACATAAAGAATGGTCGTGATTACTACAGTAATGGTGATTATGAAAAAGCACTCAAGAGTTTCAATGATGCCCTATCAATGGACCCGGATAACAGTCGTGCGAAGGGTTATATCACCACTATAGAAGAAGCAATAAAAAAGAGAGCAGAGGAAGAACGAAAGAGAAAGGAAATACAGGAGTTAGTTGACAAGGGAAGAAAACATTTAGAAATTGGCAACTACTACCAAGCACTGAGATACTATAAAGAAGCACAGAGGTTGGACCCTTCTAAACACGAAATAAGCCAGATGATAAGCTATATTAATGGACTTATTGCAGAGATGGAGAAACCGCCGGAGATAACCGCAGAGATAAAAGAGCACTACACCAGGGGTATAGAGAACTACAACGCTGGCAATATGTTAGGAGCGATAAGGGAACTTGAGATTGTAATGGGTAAATATGGTGATTACAAAGACACATCTGAAGTGCTGATACAATCTTATTATTATTACGGTATTGAGAGATATGGAACAGGTGATTTGGAGGGCGCCATATCATACTGGAAGATGATTCTCAAAATTGACCCGGATAATCCAAGTGCTCTTGGTTTAATAGATAGGGCGGAGAAAGAGTTAAAAGGTCTCAATGAATGAAAAATATTTTTAAGAGATGGTTTTCTTTTAGGATGGAGACCGCTGCTCTCTTCTCACTGAGTGTTATAATCTCTGCAATTATTCTCGGCACCTATACCCTTCAGAACACAAAGGCAATCCTCAAGAAAGAGTTCACTATGCGGACACTGGCTCAAACCAGGGGTGTGGCTGCAACAGCAGCCGGAGCAATTCTTCTCCCTAAATCTGAATCAATACTAACACTATACCCCCTATGTATTGATGTGATGGAAAATAACCCAGATTGCAAGGATGTTATAATAATAGACAGAAATGGGATAATAAGGGGTTCACTGATAGCAACTGAACTGAACAAGGAGTTTAAGGCGTTTGAGAACATAAAGAAGGTAGATGAGGATGTTAAATTAAACGAAGGCGAGACCATTGGCACTATAGAAAACGACCTAATTGTGATAACACCAATTGTGAAGAGTGGAATAACTGTTGGACAGGTCAGAGCGACATACTCCACATCATCACTCAAGGAGACCATAACGAGCGTAAGGAACACAATTTTAATTCTCGCCTCAATTGCAGTTATCATAGGGTTATTGTCCTCATTCTCCCTTTCACAGAGGATTGTTTCTCCGATAATGAAGGTGGTAAGAGCGGCAAAGGAATTAGGTAGCGGAAACCTTGAAGCAAGGGTTGACATAAAGTCAAAGAACGAACTCGGGACCCTGGCAAGGTCGTTCAATGAGATGGCAATCCAACTGCACCTGGCGCAGAAGGAGCTATTAGAGAGGGAGTTGATTAAGAAGGAGTTTGAGGTTGCCAGGGATATACAACAGAGCTTACTACCACAAAAATTTCCACAACTCGCTGGACTTGAGATATATGGAATATGCAAAAGTGCATACACTGTGGGGGGCGACTTCTTTGATGTTATGGAACTTGGAGCGGGTCATCTGGGAATAATAATTGTGGATATATCGGGGAAGGGGATAAGTGGTCTATTAGCAGTTACCTTGGTCAGGGGCTTAATAAGAAGTCAGGCAAGGCGATATCTTAAACCCAAGAAGGTGCTATCTGAAACCAATCACCTTATAACTCCTGACTTTCAGAAGAAACGATTTGCCACTGCTATATACGGGCTATACCATCACCCCACACGAACATTCACCTTCGCAAACTCGGGGCACACCTTCCCCATCATATATCGGAAAGAGACGGGAGAAGCAAAGACCATCAAAAGCAATGGAAGACCCCTATTTCTATTCTCCCCTGATATGTATGATGAACGGCTTGAGGAGGTTCGGATAAAGTTGAATCCCGGTGATGAGATATTGTTATACACAGATGGTGTTACCGAGGCGACATCAAAAGGTGGAGAAGAATTTGGCGAGAGTAGGTTGGTCAATATAATCAGAGTTATTGCTAACCTACCATTTAAAGAACAGATAGAGAAAATATTCAACGAGATAAAAGAGTTTACAGGAAATGACAGCTTATCGGATGACCTCACAATTGTTGGTTTTAAGCAGACAGTAAAACAAAAATAAATGTTAAAATTTAAATAATAAATGGAAAAACATTTAAATGTTAATTTGATATATTTGATTAGGTGTAATTTATGCCTATACAGCAGTTTTCTATAAGAATTCCAAGCGAACTAACTGAATTGAATAAGTTGAGAAAGTTCGTGAGGGATATTGGTAAACATATGCCACTTTCGGAAGAGGACTTAGATACCATAGAGTTAGTGATATATGAGGCGTGTGCAAATAGCATAGAGCATGCATATAGATATCAGAAGGGCAACTATATTGATATTATTATCACCATCAGAGAGAGTTTAGTAAGAATAACTATAACAGATTCAGGTAAGCCATTTGATAATGAAAAACTGAGTCAGGTGACTATTAATAATATAATTCAGAAAAAGCGTAAGAGAGGTCTCGGTATTCCACTTATTAAAGCACTAATGGATGAAGTAACCTTCGACTCAACACCCGAAGGAAGAAACAGGGTAAAGATGGTTAAGGACTTCTCCAGAAGTTAGGAAGGTAGAAGGTTGAGATGGCGATGAAGGAATTGAACATTGATTTAACCGGAGAATTAGAAGATGGGATAAGTATATTCGCCCTGAAAGGCACTCTTGGCATTGAAGGTGCTGATGGATTATCTCAACTGTTCAATGCCTGCCTGAAGGAAGGTCACACCCGGCTGGTTCTTAACTTCAAAGAGGTTGATTTCATATCAAGTGCCGCCATGGGAGTGCTTCTATCAAGTGTGGGAGATTTCAGGAAGAAGAATGGGGACATAGTTCTGATAAATTTACCCAACAGGGTGAAAAAGGTCTTCAAATCACTTGATGTTATGGATTACTTCAGAATCTTTAACAATGAGGAAGATGCGGTAAAGGCATTGAGGGATGGTCTGCCTGAGGAACTGGTAGCAGAAGAGGAGGAAGAAGAGCTATACATGCGTGAAAACATATCAATCTACCTCAATGTGATGACAAACATACTTCAGTCAATCTCAGATTTTAAGCCCCTTAACGAGACAATAGAACTGGCATTAAACACTCTCAAAGACCAGTTATCAATTGAAGACCTTCTATTCATCCCTATATCTGCTTACTTGAAGGGCATTGTTGAGCACATAAGTGCTGGTGAGGGCTACCTGAGTTCACTGAACACAAAAGAGATGGAGAATATCTCAAAACTGTCGCTTCTCAAGAAGTCAATAATTGAGGTCAGTGAATTAGGCGAGGATTATGAAAATGAGTATCTGTGCTTACTGAAGGTAGATTGTGAGATTATTATCCCCATTATCTCAAATAGAAAGCTGGATGCAATTCTACTTCTGGGAAGAAGAGAATTGGGTGCAGAATACAAGGCAAATGATATTGCAATGCTTGATACCATCTCCCGACTCATCGCATTAGCAATTCGTCTTGACAGTTTCAAGGCAGAAGCGGACTCAACCGAGACGAAAGAGAAACTTGCGGAACTCAACGCTGAACTGGAAAGGCGAGTTCAGGAGTTGGAAACACTATATATCGCCACCAGGGAACTATCATCATCAATTGAACTAACTGAAATACTGAGGAAATTTTTAATTATCACTGTTGGACAGCTTGGAACTGATAGGGCAATAATATATCTTATCAAGAAGGATGAGGGCAAATTCGTGTATAAAAACCATCGTGGCGATATATCAGAGGAACTCAGAAATATGACATTTAAGGAGGATTCACACTTTGTTAAAGCCCTACTAAAAGAAACCGATTTAATCAAGATAGAGGAAGCGCGGTCGTTATTTTCACCAAAACAGATTGAATTGCTTAGAAGAGATAAGATTGACCTGATTGTTGGAATTAAGTTCAAAAAGAAATTACTTGGATTTGTCTTCATTGGTGAGAAAGTAACCGGCAAGGACTACTCAGAAGATGAAGCAAATATGATTTTCTCCCTTTCTCTACAACTTGGCATCAACATCTCCAATTCTGAACTTTTTGATGAGCTGAGAGAGGCGTTCAACGGCACCATAAGGGCTTTGATATTCTCACTGGAGGCGAGAGACCCATTCACAAGAGGGCATAGTGAGAATGTGACTCGCCTCGCCCTACGACTCGGTGAGAACATTGGGTTGGGGAAAGAGGCGATGAAAAATCTACTCATCGGCTCAATACTTCATGACATAGGTAAGATAGGTGTCAGTGAATACGTTTTGAAGAAGATGGGTTCCTATACCAGAGAGGAAGAGAAGGAGATGCAGAAGCATGTAACTCTTGGGTATAACCTCCTCAAAAAAGTAAAACTGCCCCAGAAGGTTCTTGATATCGTAAGATACCACCATGAAAGAGTGGACGGAAAGGGATACCCTGACGGTCTTAAGGGTGACGAAATACCAATTGAGGCAAAGATTGTCTCCATATGCAACAGTTACTCATCCATGATATCAAAGAGAAGACACAGAGACGCACTTCCCAAGAGCAAGGCACTTGAAGTCCTGATAAATGAGAAGGGAAAACAGTTTGACCCAGAACTTGTAGATAAATTCGTTAAGATGATATCAGAAGATAATGAAAATATAGAATGAGAATACCTTTCTATAACTATTTACTACCTGGAGGAACCGGATGAGATTTATCAGGAATTTAGCATTTATAACATTAGTTCTAATACTCTCTTTTATTATTCCTCTGTCAGCAACAGGAGGCGACATTGACAAGAAAGATGAAGAAAAGATTGAGGAGTTGCTGGAGAAGGGGAACAGGTATTTAGACGAGGGCGAGGTTGACAGGGCATACGCCACATTCAAGGATATACTTGAGATAGACCCCGACAATGCTTTAGCCCATAATAATCTTGGATTGGTCTATAAGGAGAAAAAACTCTACTTCACTGCTAAAGAAGAGTTTGAAAAGGCACTGGAATTGCTACCAAACTACTACAAAGCCCTCAACAATCTCGGCAGCATCCTATATCTACAGGGTAAGTATGAGAAGGCAATTGAGAAATTTGAAAAGGCATTAAGGTCAAAGCCCAACTTCTCAGAAGCCCATTGGAATATTGCTCTATGTTATGAACAGCTTGACGACGATATCAATGCCCTGAAACACTGGAGGCAATTCATCGCCAGCGCTAAAGATAGCCCCTACATCCCACTTGCTCAGATGCATATTGATGAATTACTCTCAATCCCTTGATTGTAGGATAGAATATATAATATGAGACAAAAAATCGCTACAAATATAGTGAGAAATGCAACACTCTCTATATTTATTATAATCAATCTGATATTTCCGCTTGCAAACTCAATAGAACTTACGCCCCTCAATGCTTTCTCTGTTCCATATGAAACCGTAATCTACAAAGAGAAACCGGGTATTATATTTTCTGAATCCATCCCTCATGACACTCAATATCTAAAGATAAGAGATAACGAGGTGATGTTCATAAAATCTGAATTGTCTGATTATGAAATCGGTTCAATGCACAATAAATTGCAGTTAAGCCCCATACAATTTTTAAAATCGGAGCCAGATGATAAGTTATTTATGACCATAAGCAGGATTGATGAGATACTTATGAAGAACTTCAAGATAACCATATTTATGTATCACAGGTTCGTTGATATACCCAGAAATCCCTATGAGATTTCAGTCCATCAGTTTGAGGAGGAGATGCGCTATTTATACGAGAATGGTTATAAGACCATTACCCTTGGTGAATACATAGATGCGGTCTATAACAAAAACTTAACGGTACTTCCCGCAAAGCCAGTTATAATCACCGTAGATGATGGGTATCGCAGTTTCCTCACCAGGGCATATCCTATACTCAAGAAGTATGGATTCACTGCAACCCTGTTTATATATACAAATTTTATTAGCAATGGCAGTGGAGCACTCACCTGGGAGGAACTCAGGGAACTCCACAGAGAAGGCATAGAGATAGGTAGTCATAGTTTGAGCCATCCCAACATGGCTAACCCGAAACACCGTGGATATATGAATTATGATAGATTTCTGGAGGATGAACTAGGGAGGTCAAGGGAAATTATTGAAAGGGAGATTGGAGTCAGGGTTCGCACCTTCGCATGGCCTTATGGAAGTTACAATCAGACCGCAATCAAGAAAGCAATTGAACTCGGTTATGAAGGGCTGGTGACTGTCAAACCTGGCTCAATGACTATCAACTCTGACCCCCTCCATATCAGACGCTATGGGGTCTATCCTTCAACCAGTTTAGAACTCTTTGCACTCCGCCTGAAGATGCCGCCGGATAAAGTGGTCTTCTCCACTGAAGAGATAGCAGATATGGAGATGACTAGCGAGGGTGAATATATACTTAAGAAATGCCCAACCTTTTGTGAAGATTTAGAGGCGATAGATGATTCATATAGTGCAATCTTTGAAGCACTTGAAGAACTGAATAGTTTAGAAAGCGAAGAACATATAAATAGTAACTAATAAGTTTTAACTATATTTTATACCTCTTTCTTATTAAAATAATTGCAAATCAGCAACAACAGCGAATTCTTTTCTTATGATAGGAATATATGGTTTTATAAATTCTGGAAGTGATGTAGAGCAGGGAGAATCAGAAGCCCTATTAGAGAAGATGGGGCAGGTTCTATCCCATCATTTTCCTTTAATCACTAAATCAATTTTTAATAACAACATCGGATTGGGAGTAGTAAATCGGAATAACTCCAAGAACAATGGTTTCTTATATAGTGAGAAGGAATCCGATATTTCCATCGCATTCAGCGGGATAATCTATAACAACACTGAACTGATGAAAGAACTGGAAAACAGCAATTTAGACCCATCAGACCAGATGGGAATATTGATAGAATTATATAGAGAGAAGGGGATTGACTTTGCCAGAAATATCAACGGACCGTTTTCATGCGCCATCTGGGACGGTAAAAACAAAAGATTTATCATTGCAGTGGATAGACATAGCCACAGGCATGTCTTCTACTCTATTACAAAGGACAGATTGCTATTCGCATCAAGAATCAAGGGAATCCTACAAGACAGTGCAGTAGAGCGCAAACTTGATGAGAAAACATTTGGACACATTGTGAATATCGGCTATCCTTTCGGGGATGGGACACTGATTGAAGGTATCAAATGGCTACCTTATGGATGCCTTTTGATTTTTGAGAACGGGGCAACCAGAATATACCGCTATTATGACTATGTTTACCAGGAGGAAGCCCGTGGAGTAAGAAGGGATAAAGCAGTGGTGCTCAGTGATACAATCACAAAAGTAATAGAAAGGATAATTAATAAGTATGGATGTAATACAGGAGCTTTCCTGAGTGGTGGGATGGATTCCAGGACAATCGCTGGTGTCGCATCAAAGATGATAAAGGGAATTGATGTATATAACCATCTCACCGGTCACCCTGGTGACATTGAGATATCAAAATGGATTGCAGATAGGTTAGGTGCGAGATACCACTATCTCAAACTTGAGGAGGATTATATTGCAAAGCACGCATTAGAGCAGGTGTGGGTTTCAGAGGGGATGGTAGATACAACCTGCTCACACTTCTATTCTATTGGTCCACAAATTAAAGAGGTGGACACAATACTTGATGGACTGGAAGGTAGGGTAATATTTGGGTATTATCTCAATCCCAGGAAATTTGAGAATACTTCTATTAACAGATATTTTGACATCTTTTACTCACATAGATGGTTAAAATACTTCAATGGTGAAATAGGAGAAGAAATATTTGGTTCAAAACTCAAAGAATATAAGGAATCTTCAAGGGAAGAGATACGGGATTACTTCCTGAATATCCCCCAAGAGCATTACTTAAATCGCTGGCACTATTTTTATAAAACAACTTATCTGCCAAAGTATCTAAAGTTCAGCCTGTCAGGAATGAACCTCTTTAATAACATTGTAACCCCTTATTATGACAACGAAATTATAGATTTTATGCTAAACACAACACCCGAAGAGCGGGCATATAAAAGATTATATCGTATGGCAATGAAACTCCTTATTCCTGATATTGCTAATATACCGAGCAACTGGTATGGACTGAAACCATCATCTGGAGAGATTGAGCTGTTCACTAAAAGAATATTTGCCAAACTGGATGTAGTTCTAAATAGAAAGAGAGCAAAATCTCTCTCAAGGACATTATACAGCAATGGCAGAATCTTTGACTATGCAATGTCTATTTCTAAAAACTGCAGGGACTTTATTACCAAAACCCTTATGTCAAAGAGATGCCAGGATAGAGGTATATTCAACCCTGAGGGTGTAAAAAAGTTATTATGGGAACACAATCACGGCATAAGGGAGCATACAAAACGAATTGGCTACCTAACCGCCTTAGAATTGTTCTTTAGGTTGTTCATAGACGGTGAAGATTTTAATGGTCTGAGCATTTAGTTTAATCTATACTTATAATAAATAGATAAAGTTCAACTTTACAATTACTCCAATGACAGAAAAGAAACTAATAATTGGCAGTATATCTGATGGTTTAGAGGAATCCCTATTCTCTTACATTGTAAGAAACCACAACGGTATTGAACCGCTTTATATCATCACCCCATCAAATCTCTGTTCACTTTTTCTATCACGCAGATTACTCAAAGCGATACCATCTCACTCAAATGTAAGATTCACCCTGCTTGTTGACATAGCAAAAATTCTGACTACCGACTATATCCTAAAAACCGGTCTAAGAGAAATGCCCCCCCTCTTTGAAGATATCCTCGCAATAAGCATTGTCAATAGAATAGACCAAGCCGGATATTTCAGGGGGGTAATGGAGTTCGGTGGGTTCCCAGATGCTCTCACAAACACATTCAGAGACCTCATTCAGGCAGATGTTGATGACCTGACACCTTATGTAGAAAATATTAACCTGCCATTATCAGTAAAAATAAAGCTTGGTGAACTGTCAACCATTTACAGGCAGTTCAGAGAATCTATTGAGTCATATAAATTTTACACAGATGATGACCTCATTAAAATGTCCGGCAATATTAAAAATATATCAGATATCCTGGAGACAGATATAATAGCCCTCTATGGACTCTATGACTTCAACTTCATACAGTGGCGTTTCATTGAGAACCTATCTGACCAGCTCAATACAACCATCTTCTTTCCATACAGAGACAGTAGAATGCAATTCGCCAAGAAAACCATAACCCAACTTAAGGAGATTGGATTTGAGGAAGAAAGAATTATCGTAAAGAAACCTTCAACTCCACTCTGTGCATTCCAGACCAACTGGGATTCAGGAAAGAAGGTGGAAGAATCCCCTGCCGTAAAAATCTTATCCTGCTTTCTGCCATCAAAGGAGATAGAAGAGATTACAAGATGTGTGATTTCTCTTTCCAAAAAGGGTGTGCCACTATATGAGATGGCGGTCATATTACTAAAACCGGAACCCTATGTAAATCTTCTTATTAGCACACTTAAAAGGGCTGAAATACCTTATTACATTCCAGGAGGAGTTAATCAAACATTTCATAGTTCAATAAGAAGCAGTTTACTATTGCTGGATTTAATCGGTTCAGAACTTCCAAGAGATAAGACAATTGATTTTCTGCAATATGCACCAATCCCCTATGAGAATATAATCAACAAGAGTGGTGTTGAATACACCCAGTTCAATAAGATAAGCATGCAGGCGGGAATAATTGAGGGCAGAGAGCAATGGATTGAGAACCTTGACAACTTCATCAAGACCATCCAGATAACAGAAGAATCACCCTACATAAAGAGAGTAATAGAGACCGCAGAATCACTCAAGGAGATTGTGATAAACCTTTCTTATGACCTTGGTAGATTCCCCCCAGAATCAACTCTGTCCCAATACCTTGAAATATTCATTGAGATAGTGAAGAAATACATCTCCAGCAATAATGAGTTTGAAATAGTTGAAAAACTTGACAACACATTAGGCAGGTCAGAATTCTTCAGTGAGAAAATCAAACTGTCCCAGTTCAAGAGATTGGTTCATAAAGTAATAGGGGGTATAAGGAAAAAAAGCGGACGGTTCCAGAGAGATGGATTAAACATCCTGTCTGCAATGGAAGCGAGAGGTATGAGATTCAAGGTGGTCTTCATACCCGGTCTATCAGAGGATAAGTTCCCCGCCTCAGGAAAACAAGACCCTCTTATTCTGGATTTTGAACGAGAGAAAATAAATGAAGTATATGAGGGCTATTTGCCTATAAAGAGCAATCTACCGGAGGAGGATTTACTCCTCCTATCAATGGCAATAGATTCAGCAACAGAGGCATTATACTTTACCTATCCGAGGTACACCGGTATCACCGAAAACGAGACATTCCCCTCTTACTACATAGCCAGCATGATACAGTCGCTTCAGGGTAGAAAGCCGTCATACAGCGAACTCACAACAGGCGAGAATGTGAGCGATAGGTTCTTTGAATTTATCCCCTGTGGCGTTGAATATAGAGGAGAGTTCATAGACATAGAAGAGGCAGACAGAAAATATATCACCATAGCAAGCAGAGAGAATAACATTAAGAAAATATCCTCTATGATTTCTGATAAATTATTTCCCTTCTTCAGAAAGGGCTTAAATCAGGCATTCTACCTCTATCAGGACAAATGTTTTAACATCTACTCCGGCTTGATTCTGAATCCAGCATTAAAAAGAGATATATGGGACAGCATATCAAAGGCGGGTTTAAGCCCAACCCTGCTTCAGGATTATACACTGTGTCCATTCTCGTTTCTGGTAAAGAGAGTCCTTAGGGTTAAAACACTAAGAGAGCCAGAGGAGAGATATACACTTGACCCCCCTACAATCGGTTCCATTATTCACAACATCTTAAAGATTATATATGAAGAAGCAATCAATGATAAAGAATTCAGGTCTCTTAAAGACCTGTCGGGTTTTGACGACCTTATCCAGAGAACCACCACTGATAGATTGAATGTTATTATAAAAACCATCCCCAAGGACTATAGACCATTCATAGAAGAGGAAACTGATGCTCTACACACTTTGATTAAGGAAGCCATATCGCATGATATAGTTGAGGACTCGGATTGGAGACCCATCCACCTTGAGAAGAGCTTCGGTCTCGGTGAGGGGGAAGATGTAATCTCCACTGAACCAGTAGCAATTGAAATGGCAGAGGGTTTATCAGTGAATATCTCAGGCAAGATTGACAGAATTGATGAAGACATAAAAGGCGAGGTCTTACGCCTTATTGACTACAAAGTAACCACACAACCACGCAAATATGACATCAATTCATTAACCCTGTCTAACGGTCTTCAGGTCTTTTTCTACACACTATTTGCGAGTAAATTTTTCAGCGACTACCAGAGACACAAATTTGAATTCAGAACTATTGATAGAAAATCAAAGACGGTTAAACCATTCTGCATCTCTTTTAGAGATATTGAAAAATCAAGAGAAGAGATCCAAAATGATTTAAAAAATATCATAAATATGATGAAAGATGGTGTCTTTATCCCTGTCAATGATGACGACAAGGAGAAATGTAGATACTGCGAATACAGCGAGGTATGCCCGTTCAGGGACAATATAGTCAATACAATAAAGAAAAATGAAGAGATTTATAAGCAGATTGTAGAAAGAGTGTCAAGGCAGATTTTCCATATAACAGATGAATAGGAAAACAATAATGAAAAACGGTGCAATTAAAAGAGGTGGATAAGAGAGTAATATGAGCGACAGACCAATTGACCACAGCGAGAGGGAGTTTGCCAAAAATCAAACTGATGTAAACATATCTCTTGAGGCGGGAGCAGGCACAGGGAAGACCACGGTATTAATAGACAGATACCTTGAACTAATAAAAAGTGGAATTCCCATTGAAGAGATAGCAGCCATAACCTTCACCGTGAAGGCGGCAAGGGAGATGTCCTGGCGGATAAGGGAGAAACTTGAGCAACTTCGTGATGAGTCCACAAGAGGAATAGAAAGAGAATACATTGAAAATGCGCTTATCAATTTCAACAAAGCGACCATAAAGACAATTCATTCATTTGCTCTCAGTATGCTGAAAGAGAGACCCTTTGAGGCATCTGTGGACCCCGAACTGGTGATAGGCGAATTAGAGAATGATGAGATAGACACATTATTTAGAAGGTGGCTCGCCTCTCTATCAGAATACGAAGTCGCAGTGCTTTCAAAGGCGATTAAGACAGGTCTAAGTGTTGACAACCTCAAAAATACCTTAAAAATACTCCTTGACTCACTGGACCTTCTACCGGCAATTGAAGAAGAAGAACAACCACCGCAAGTAATACCACTAATCAAAGAAAAAATTGAAGAGACAGATGAGATAGTTAATAACCAGTTGAAGGGTAGCACTGACGACAAACTTTACAAGAACTTCCTCAATCTAAAAGAAGCAGTAGAGTCCTTGGAATGTGAAGATAACCTTGTATCACTGCTTGACATCAAAATAAAACAGAATTTGGGAATTGCACCCAACTGGAAAGATAAACAATTCGTTTTGAATACTATCAATGATGCTAAGTCCTATATAGATTCCCAGGTAAATGTTTGGTGTTCATGGGTATCAAATCGCCTGCTTCTCTCAATTGTTCGGCTGATAAACATGATTTATGAGAGAAAGAGGGAGCTATCAATCCTAACCTACGATGACATTCTGATTAAGGCAAGAGACCTGATACGGAACAATCCTGAGGTTAGGGATTATTTCAGAAAGAAATACAGGTATCTGCTTATAGATGAGTTTCAGGATACGGACCCTCTCCAGGTTGAGATTGCATACCTAATCGCCGGCTCGGGAGACAGCACTGATTGGCAGAGCACAAAACTGCGGGATGGTTCAATATTCATAGTAGGTGACCCAAAGCAATCAATCTATCACTTCCGTAGGGCTGACCTGCCAACTTATAGACACGCAGAAGACATCTTGGTTGGTCAGGGTGAGAAGAAAATGCTCTACTCAAACTTTCGCTCCACCCCGACCATCATTAACTGGGTAAACAAGACCTTCAGCGAGATTATCGGTGAAGCCGGCGATGAACATATTGACCCACCTTACACCCCAATCAGGGCACATATCAGCGACGAAACTCACATCAAGCATTCTTCAATCGTGTTTCTGCTACCGAAAATTGAAGATGTTTGTGAATTAAAGCGTGTAGATGAGTTCAGAGAGGTTGAAGCAAACTATATTGCCTCTACCATAAATAAAATTGTTTCTAATGGCTGGAAGATAAGGACAGAAGATGGTGTCAGAAGCATATCATACGGCGACATAGCAATTCTTTATATGGCAAATACCCAAAACACTATCTATGAACAAGCAATGCTTAATTACAATATTCCTTACGCCTTCATCAACGCAGACCACATACTTGAGGAGACACATGAGATAAAGGGTCTCAAGACGATTCTGGAGGCGATAAGAAACCCTTATGACGACCTGGCAGTCCTAGGCGCTTTAAGGTCTTCCTTCTTCGCTATATCAGATGAAGAGATTGTGGATTACTATATCCACCATGGCAAACCGGATATTACCAGGGAAATCCATAGCAATGGACATATCTCTATTGCGCTGAACATACTTCACTCCCTTCACTCAAACTTCATAAACAGACCCATATATGAACTCATAGATGAAATAACCGCAAGCACTAATCTATTCTTGCGAACACCCATATTGAGAAAAGATAGATTGGTAAACAGCTTGATGGAACTGATTAAATCAACCGCTATTGAAAGAGCAGAAGATTCCACATTCACCTTAAGAACTCTTATCAACCACATTGATAATTTAAAAGCTGATAATGAGAAGAAAACCATTAATCTCTATGACCCACACGAGAATACTGTCAAGTTGATGACAATCCACCAAGCGAAAGGTCTTGAATTCCCTGTTGTTATACTTGCCAAACTCTGTTCAGGTAAACCACGAGGTGGTCCAGGAAATGTTATTAAGGACTTCCTTGGCAGGAGAATTGAGGTAAAGTTCACTAAAACAATAAAGACATCTGGCTACGATAGCCTGGCTGAAAAGGAAGGGCTTATAGAAGACGCCGAGAACAGGCGGCTCATCTATGTTGCCTGCACAAGAGCAAGGGATTATCTGATAATACCTCTCATCACCTCACCCGAGAAAGATATGGTTTTAAGCGGTCAGTATGAGTATTTCAAAGATAAATTACCCAGCCCACAGGAGGTCTATGAAAACAATCACTTGGGAAAGGTGGTGGACAATTGCTATTATATAGACCCTTGTGAACTTGAGATGAAAGAGAGAGAACCCAGAAGCGACCTGATGAAAATACTGAAAATGAACGAACCAACTGAAGAGTATGAAAAAGAGAGGTCTGAACTGGTCAAAGAACGACAATCCTTCTTAAACAGGGAGGAATCTATCTCAATGGCTTTAATGACACCAACAGGTATTGAAGAATTTGAGAAATACAGGTCAGATGAGGAGATGGAGAAGGCAGGCATACCTAAGAAGCGGGAGGTGGGGCGTCTTGTCCATGAGATTATGGAGAAGGTCAAATTAGATGGAAGCAATATAAATGAACTGACAGAATTAATCTGTGAATATGAAGATGAGAAGACCAGAGAGAATATAAAGGAGATGGTGGCAAGAATTCTATCAATGCCGGTGATAGAAAGGAACAGAGAAACTGCCAGATTCATAAGGGAGATGCCCTTCACCTATCAATATGATAACGAGCAGATAGTAAGCGGAAGAATTGACCTGGTAATAATTGATAACGATGAACTCATAATAGTTGATTATAAAACAGATAGCATCAAGGAGGGTGAATGGAAAAAGAGAGCTGAAGATGTCTATAAGGAACAAATGCTCACCTACAGGGATGCGATTGAGGCATCAACAGGTAAGAGGGTCCGTGAGATATACCTACTCAATCCATTCTATGGAGAATACAGAATAGACCAGGAATGATTTACAACAGAAACAACTGATTAATACGCTTAACACACTTGAAAAGATAATCTAATATGTTAAATTTTCTTTAAAAACTGATAGGAGGAATGTATGAGAAGGGTAATCATTATGGGTGCAGCGGGCAGGGACTTTCATAATTTTAATACTTATTACAGAAATAACCCCGAAAGAGAAGTAGTCGCTTTCACCGCCACACAGATACCAGACATTGAGGGGCGAATCTATCCACCTGAACTGGCGGGAGAGCGATATCCTGATGGAATTCCCATCCTATCTGAAGATGATTTAACCAATCTAATTGACAAAATGAATGTAAATGAGGTGGTATTCTCATATAGCGATGTATCTTATGAGTATGTTATGCACAAGGCGTCAGCTGTAATTGCCTCCGGCGCCGACTTCATACTCCTTGGTATGAGGGAAACCTCAATTAAGTCCAGAAAGCCCGTCATATCTGTGTGTGCGGTCAGGACGGGGTGCGGGAAGAGCCAGACCACCAGAAGAGTGGCGAAAATACTGAAGGATGCCGGCAAAGATGTTGGAATCATACGACACCCAATGCCATATGGAGACCTCAAAAGGCAGATTGCACAGAGATTTAAGACCATAAATGACATAATAGAGGCGAACTGCACAATTGAAGAGATGGAGGAGTATGAACCACATATAAATAACGGTATGATTGTATATGCCGGGGTTGATTACGAGAAGATATTAAGAATAGCAGAGGAAGAAAATGACATTCTTATCTGGGACGGTGGAAACAATGACCTGCCTTTTTATATTCCTGATTTACACATTGTAGTTGCTGACCCTTTAAGAGTTGGCGATGAACTTTCATACCACCCAGGAGAGGCGAATCTGAGAATGGCTGACTGCGTTGTGATTAACAAGATTGACTCAGCCACTGAAAACCAGGTCTCACAACTAATTCATAATGTAAAATCCGTTAACGAAAATGCCATAATCGTCAAGGCAAGGTCTCCCATATCAACCGATAATCCTGATATTATTAAAGGCAAGAGAGTGATAGTGGTGGAGGATGGTCCAACGCTCACCCACGGCGAGATGTCCTTTGGTGCTGGAACAGTAGCAGCCGAGAGATTCGGCGCAGGGGAAATTGTGGACCCGAAACCTTACCTTACAGGTTCACTCATTGATACTTTCAGAAAGTTCACTCACATAGGGAATCTGATTCCAGCAATGGGTTATTCAGATACGCAGAAGAAGGAGCTTGAGGATACGATTAATAAAGCAGATGCAGACCTGGTCATCATTGGCACACCAATAGACCTCGGAAGAGTACTTAATCTGAACAAACCCACGGTCAGGGTAAAATATGAACTTGAGGAGGTTGGTTCACCAACACTTAAAGATATAATCAAAGACAGAGGGTTGATATAATCTATTGGTATAATATGACCGTAAATAGGGCAGCAATTCCCTTAATAACTGTCTTTTTGATTTTTAGTGCTCTATTCTCTGAAAGTGTTGAAAACCTATATTTGGAGGGTATTGAATATGCCTTCAACGGCAACATAGAAAGGGCAGAAGAGATATTCAAGCAATGCATATTAATAAATCCCCATTTTGCCTTAGCCCATACAGCACTCGGCAATATATATCTTGAGAGAGGCGAATATAACAAGGCAATAAGTGAGTATAATATTGCCCTTAAACTGAAGCCCGAAGACGCCCTCACCAAACTTAACCTATCAATATCATATCTGAAGGTAAAAGAAATAGATAAAGCCATTGACCTGCTTGAAAACTTATCATCAAGTAAAGGTGCTACCTATGATATTTATCGGTATCTGTCAACAGCATATCATATGGCAGGAGACAAGAAAAGCGAACTCACTACCTTCCAAAGAGCAATAGAGCACTTCCCTGACGATGAAACAATCTACAGAGATTATGCCATTGCACTTCTCACATACAACGAGGAGGAACAAGCAACCACCTTACTCTACGATGCACTCTCAAGATTCCCAGATTCAAAGGAGATAAGAGAACTTTATGACGAAATCAATGATAAAACGACAAGAGAACCCCTATCCATATTGCCAGAAAAGCGAGATGATTTTCTAAAACTGGCACTTTACCTTGAAAGAGAGGGTGACACAAAAAAAGCTATGGATGTCCTTAAAGAACTCACCAACAGATATCCACATTTCATACAGGGTTATCAGGCACTGGGTATAATACTGAGCAGGCTTAGTATGCACAATGAATCTATAGAAGCACTCAATAGGGCAATAGAACTTGGAGCGAAAGACGATGCTTATACTCATTATAATCTGGGAATTGAGTACGCTAACACAGGGCAGTTAGATAAAGCCATAGAAGAATACCACATATCTATCTCTATCTACAGGGACTTCCCTGAGGCGCACTTAGAGCTTGGGCGATGCCTGAATGCCATAGGTGAGACCGATAAAGCAATGACCGAGATTAAAACCGCAGTAGAACTCAATCCAACCAACAGCAATGCCTGGCGTGAGTATGCACTAACCCTCGCCGTTAATAAAAGGTGGGAAGAAGCGCTAAATGCCATAGAAAAAGCATTAACCATCTCGCCAGACAACATTGAGAACCATCTCGCCGAGGGCTATATATTCTTTTCGGTTGGTGACAATAGTAAAGCAAAAAGGAGCTTCACCAATGCTATAAAACTCGCACCTAACGACCCAAACCCATTAACCTGTCTTGGTATCGTTCTCTCATCGGAGGGAAAACTCAAAGAAGCTGAAAGAACGCTCAAAAGGTCACTGGAACTTGATAAAGATAACAGCAGTATCCTTGCTGACCTCGGTGAGGTATATCTTCAAAAGAAGGAATATTCCAAAGCGATAAGGTGTTTTAATGATTCTATATATAATAATCCCGACTATATCAGGGCATATATAGGTTTGGGAACTGCTCTCTGGGCTAATAAAGAATATGAAAAGGCAATAGATGTTTTTAAGAAGGTAAAGAATAAAAGGATAAAAGCAGAGAGATTTGAAATTAGAGAGGTGATGTCACACACAAGTAATCTCACTGAGTTGAATATTCTGGGTCTAATAGACAGCACCGATGACGAAGATGAAATAGAGTTCTTAAGAGAAATATTAGAATTACTTGAGGGAATTTTATAAAGAGCGGGAGACGGGATTTGAACCCGCGACCTCAACCTTGGCAAGGTTGCACTCTACCGCTGAGTTACTCCCGCAAAACTCAACAATTTATAATATATTTAACTCAATATGTCAATATCTTGGTCTTACTATCGCTCTATTATTTCAATATCACAAATCTCCTGATTACCGTATCACCTTCAAAGTTCACCTTTAACAAATAGAGGTTATTTGACAAACCAGCCACATCAAGGCAAAAAACTGACTCGCCTTCTTTGACCAAATTATTGTATGAATTCAATAACCTACCGCTAATATCATATATCATTATAGTAGCAACACCATCATTGGATGCAAACATCCTTACATTAACTGCATCACTTGAAGGATTTGGATAAACACTCAGAACAGAAAAACTCTCTGGCATTTCGGCTTCCCCATTGACCTTACATAACGCAAGCTCAGCATTCTCGTAGTCGTATACACCCTCAAGCATGTACTCATAATCTTTACCTGAAACTACACCCAAATCGGAATATAAGAAGGGATTCTCACCTCTTATCAACCCATCATTAACCCTTTTCCATTTATACATAATATCACTCATAGATGCAAAAGTATCAACTCTTGTGGTTTCATAACCTTCACTAACGCTAACACGTCTATACAGATTGAAACCGAGAATGCCTTCTAATATGTTCTCATCTGCTTCCCAACTTACCTCAACCTTATCATCATTCCAGACCGCTTCCATCATAACGCCTGAAGGTGAACTAAATGACCAGTATATTGTTACCTCATATAGTGTGGGTGTTGTCCCACCATTGTATAAATTCACCTTGTACTGCATATACCTCATGTTATCTGAAACATAATCTGACAAATCAACACCCGAGACATCTATCTCATCTGACCAATCGCCCATATTCTCGGGGTCATTAGATGCCCTTACTTGGAATGTGATATTGGAATCGTATGGTTCATCACCAGACCAGTATATCCTACCCCACACAAGATACTGGTCGGGTTGTTTCTCTGTATCCAAGATTGATGAGGTCAGATACCCACTATCTCTATAACCTGCTTGAATCTTAAACCAGTCAATTGACCCTAAACCACTCGCAGTTGACACAACGATAGGCAATCCGTTTCCCATAATGTCGCCGACCCATACACCTTTTGCTCCATTGTAGTCCGAGAAGAATCTGCCCTGTTGAAAGTCCTCTGCTCTATTAATGTTCTCCCACCAATCCAGTGCATTATCACTAGCTGATGCAGTGACTATATCGTAATCACCATCATAATCAATATCCACCACTGCAAAATGCTGTGCATTGGGGTAGGAATCAGATATCACATGATGGGTGAAGTTACCACTGCCATCGTTCTCCCACCAATCAACAGAGCTAAGACCGGATGAAGTTGTAACTATGTCATCATCACCATCTTGGTCAAGGTCTGCAAGCCACGGGTGAACCGGAGATGTGTATCCACTCTGAATTGAATGCAATTGAAATGAAACATCACCATCAGGGATAAGGCGGTTCTCCCACCAATCTACATTATGATAATTTGTCCTGACTATAACGAAATCTAAATCACCATCTTTGTCAATATCACCGGTTGGAATAAACGGCTCATTCTGACCATAGTATGGCGGTTCTGTTATGATATGGGTTGTAAAATTTTCCGAGCCATTGTTCTCATACCATCTAATACCACCGGCTCCATTTCGGGCACTCGCTACTATATCTATATCGCCATCATTGTCAAAATCTGCTGTTCCTGGCGCATCAACACTATTGTAGCCACTACCAATGCCCCATTCCGAAAAATTACCCATACCATCATTCTCATACCAGAAAACATTAGGTGATACATAGTCATTGCACAAAACGATATCAATACCATCTTCTTCATCAATATCTGAAACATAATAGGATGGATAGGGTAACTCTTTTATCATTTTATATGCTGGGTCAAAATCTCCACCACCAAGGTTTTCAAACCACACTATTTTTCCACTGTCCCCTGTGCTTGCGGCAACAACATCTACATCCCAATCCTCATCAACATCACCTGTTTGAACAATTATGGCGCTTGTCAGTTCACCTATATGCTCTCTCTTTCCCTCTGATGCAAGATTATAAGCCAACACGAGTTTACCCTCATTGTAGTAATAGTTGATATTATCAGAAATATAGAATGCATTACCGAACTCGGTGACAGGTCCTTCAACTCCCCAACCACCTATCCAAGTGGTCTGCGAAGCCGATTCAGAAAAAACCAAGGAAGTCATAACAATTATACAAAATATTACCTTTTTCATACTTGACCTCCTTTTCAATTCAAGTATATCACATATCTTCAACGAAGCTAAAAACAAACCCTATAACATCCTCTTAGAGTATTACACTTAATAAGGAATGTCTTATTCTCAATTTGTATTATCCCAATGAGCCCTAAAAAACAACCATCTCATCAGCCCCACAAATTATGTTATCCAGAAGTTTTATACTATATAATTCTTCAAAAATATCTTCTTTTTCAGTAAATCGGTGAGATTTTCTAAAAACAATAAAATAATCTGGTCTCTTATTCCTAACATAGTTGTATATGAGACGGTCGGACTTATTAGCATCAATTAACGCCAACCGAACCAGTGGAAGCAGTTCTGGTTCAACGATACCTCGCAGGTCAATTATCTTCCTTCCTGAAATAAAAGTTATGGCGCCAATATCATCAAGGGCTAAATAAGCATCTTCAGGCAAATTATCATTGACCCAATGACCTAACTTTACCTACATATCATTTATGTTTTTAACACAATGACCATATCTATCAGACCATTCATCAATTCTAAATGCTCCATATAACAGAGCTAAGATTACCAAGAATGTAAAAACCATTAATATGGATGATTCCCATAGCAAGAAGCATTGCAGTAAAGGTCGTAACCTCAATACCTGATAGTATTGACCAGTCAAATCTACCCGTCAAAATAAGGAGAACTGATGTAAATAATGCATAGGGTTTACTCATTCCCAATCGTTTTGACAAGATGTAAACGAGGAATGAGCAAAGAATAAAGAAACAAGCACTAAGGACTTTCGCTGTCAGAAGATATTCACCTGTGATTAAACTCACCCCTGCAACAAGGATGGTCCAAATAGGTGATGTTGAACCTGCCTGTGGCTCTCCTTCATTATAAGAGAATCCAAACCCTCTACTTATATTCTGTGCAAATCTCAGATGTATAAATGTATCATCAAGCGGTGCTCCGTAGCAACCATCTGTATAACGATTTTCTTTGTAAACAAATGCAGATATTATTAACAATGATAAAACTAATATGATTAAACAGTTAAACTTATCTGATTACAACAATCTCATATCTTAATTACATTAAATCAATAAGCAAATGCCTTTAACCAAAATTGTCTATTTCTTATCTATGATTAAATACTCGGGTTTGTTCTTTACTATCTTCTTAGAAGGTATATAACCTGATATCAAAGACAGTCCATAGACCAAGGTCTCCTTACCAATAATTGTTCCAGGATTTAGAACGCAATTGCAACCTATCTCTACATCATCACCCAGTAGAGCACCAAACTTCCTGAGACCGGTATCATAATTCTTATTATTTATCCTAACCTTTACTCCCTTTTCTGCTGATATCTTATAATTAGAGAGAATAACACCGGCACCGGTATGTGACCTGTTTCCCAATACACTATCACCTATATAATTGAAGTGCGGCACCTCAACATCACGCATTAAAATGCAGTTCTTCAATTCACTTGAATGTCCAATAACGCTTCCGGAATCTACTATAACATTACCTCTGATATATGCTCCCGAGCGAACCTGAACCCTATCCCATATTATTGCAGGTGCCTCAATAAAGACATTCGGTTCAATCCTGCAGTCCTTACCTATATATACTGGCTCGCCTACAATATGCGCCCCCACAGGAACATCCGAATAGACACCGACATGACCGACCTGTTTGATAAACTTCTCCACAATTTTCAAAACATCCCATGGATAATCTATACCAGAGAATATATCCCGAAATGTAAATTCAGAGAGTTCAAAAAGTTCATCAATAAGAAACATAATAACTCCTCTATTGAATCAAATGGCAGCGAATATATCCATTAATGTATCCGCCAATATATCGGGGTCGTGCCTTATAACTACCTTCTTCTCTACCTCTTCGCGCCCATCAACCTTTCTTATATCCTCTTCTTCAACCTCTTTTGCCAGGTTCGCTTCAACTATTATTGTCCCCTCAACAAGAGTTATATGGTCTCCATTACTGAACCTGAGTATAGAGGAGATGTCACTCTTATCAGGGTCAAACAATAACTGCGATGACCCCTCCGATTCATATTCCCTCATTATACTCTGCGGTATCCTCTTTCTGTTAACAAGGACATAGTCCAATCTAAAACCACCATACTCCATTATCTTCCTGATGTGGTCCGATAATGAGAATCCCTCAGTTCTACCCGCCTGATTCATAATATTCGCCACATATATCTTCCTTGCCCTTGAGTTTGATATTGCCCTTGATATACCCTTAACCAGAAGATTGGGAATGACACTGGTATACAAACCACCAGGTCCAATTACTATGGCGTCTGAATTTGAGATGGCGTTTATCGCCTCCCTCAATGCCCGAGCATTATAGGGCTCGGGCTCACTCTCGCTCCCTTTATTCTCCCTCTTGGAGAAGAACACCCTCTTAATAGGTGAATGGTCTGCATTGGTTATCTCCGGCTCACCCATCAAAATTGTACCATTCTCAAGTTCAGCACATAGAATTACATGGTCAATTGTCGCTGGCAATATCACACCCTCCACTCTCAATACTCTAGACGCATCCTTAATCGCCTTAAGAAACTTCCCCTTGTTTAATTGAATCAACGCTGTCAGAAATAGATTCCCAAAGGAATGACCTCCAAGTTCTCCACCACCAGTTAAACGCAACCTGAATAGTTTTGATATCAGGTCCTCTTCATCCGAAAGGGCTGCTAAACTACCTCTAATATCACCTGGAGGAAGTATTCCGAACTCATCAATCAGTTTACCGCCTTTACCACCATCATCCGCAACCGTAACAATTGAAGTTAAGGACTCCAGATAAGCAGGTCCCCTTCTACTCCCGTCCCTACCCAGGTAGTTCTTTAAACCCCTTAAAAGCGATTCTAAACCAGTCCCACCACCCACTGCAACAACCTTAAAACCTCTTGCCATCGGGCTCATATTATCGTCCTCTCATTAATTACC
>Ga0164311_10000195_pt1 | contig 24285 bp, 32 predicted proteins | sample GuaBasSedimGuay2_FD_121796 | JGI IMG/M metagenome (GOLD analysis project Ga0164311, IMG submission 121796) | Subseafloor sediment microbial communities from Guaymas Basin, Gulf of California, Mexico - Guay2, Core 4569-9, 9-12 cm | ecosystem: Environmental > Aquatic > Marine > Hydrothermal vents... | reverse complement strand
TGTAACAGGATTTCCATCAACACTAATGACATTACTATTGCAACTTATTCCGTTAGTATCAGCCTTGAAATCGTCAACTGAAGTGACTGAAACGGCTTTAACCGACTGAATATCACTTTTTACCGTGTCATTTTCATGGTCAAACGTTGATAATCCAGAAACATCAGCCTTGAAATCATCAACAGAAGTCACAGAAACAGTCTTAACCGACTGGATATCACTTTTCACCGTGTCATTTTCATGGTCAAATGTTGATAATCCAGAAACATTAGCTTTGAAATCGTCAACAGAAGTCACAGAAACAGTCTTAACCGACTGAATGTCACTTTTCACCGTGTCATTTTCATGGTCAAATGTTGATAATCCAGAAACATTAGCTTTGAAATCGTCAACGCTTGTAACAGCGTTTCCATCAACACTAACAACATTACAGTCCACACCACCGAAATTTTCAACAAACCGCACAATAACTGTTTGCGTGTCAAAATTTTCAGTACCATCGTGTTTTATTGTGATTATATGGTTTGTTCCAACAACTTTATTAATTGAACCGCCAGGAATCACAAGGTAATACCACCCGTTTCCTATGGAGTGAAATTGTGTTGACTGGTCGATTGTATAGGCTGCAGAACCATTAATATCTACAACATACAACTTGATTTCGTCTATATCAGCAGCAACAACACCAGACAGCCGATTCGGTCTGTCATCTGATTGTATTAGAGGAAAGCAAATAAAATAATCATCATTTAGAGCCATTTGTTCTCTAATTATTTCCATAATTTAATCCTTTAATTAATTCCATTATTTACACCCATATAAACACCACGGTTTACATTTTTAAAAACATAATCATCATTGCTTATTTCATCCGCATCTATTATTAATCTTGAAGTATTACTCACATGTAACCAGTAATCTGGCGATGGTCCATTCCAGGATAAAACCAAGCCCCAATTGTCAGCACTGTTGTTTTTCCATGTGTTTATTAAATCTATAAATGTTTGTGTTGACTCAAAATAATAAGTGTCAATATATTTCATTTCAACAGGATTTGCAACTTCAGTTGTCCATGGGGATGACGAGAAGTCATCCCATCTTGGTGGGCTACTCCAATAACCAGGTTCAAGTTTGTTCTGTCTCCACACATGCCCAAGCATTTCTGCTGGAGTATCTTGTGATCCTTGCTGGTCGCAAACAACTTTCAGCCGCACACTATTAATAATTGAATTAACAAATTGAGAGACATCAAAACGAAGCAACGTCTCAAAACAGTATCCAATTGATGAGCTTCTTTCCCATCTACCGATATTGCCAGAATTTTCAGGCCATTGGTCAACAGACCAGTCGTCGAATTCGAGGCAAATCCTTCTTTCGGGGGCTAATTCATATAAAGCCATACATCTTTTCCTAGCGTTGATTCTAAGTTTGAACGCAAGACTGTTTTGTCAATTTTAGAAATCTCATTTAATATCTGATATTTATCTTCAGGATAAACAAGGTTTGAAACTTCAGGAAATTTTGACAAAAATTCATCAATTTTATTGTGTTTTTCAAGCTGTAGCCAGCCTGCCAATATGCTTTCACAATCCTTGCATAAAGGGACATTTACTGGTTTATTCTGTATTTGGCAATTTTCAATTGGGCAATTATCACAATTTCCTGAACAATACACAGGAGTATAATCAGTGACGTTGTTACAAACAACACATAGCTTATTTGTTATTTTGTTGTCCAGCTCGGAATCACTATATTTAATCATTTTTCCCCACTACGAAACGGTTAATGCCACAATTGCAGCCATTATTTTTTCAGACTTTACCCCTATAATATCATTTGCTGGCGATGTGATTACTGCTGTTTCACACCCGGATTCATCCAACAATGAATATAGTTTTGCGATTGACAAACTCTTTCCGATTTTTAAAGAATTTATATAACTTCTAACAATGTCTTCAATTTCTAATTTGTTGACATTTCCTGTGACAGTGCCATCAACTACAACCTGATCAATTCCTACTGATTGATATTTTGTATTCCATATTCCTATTGGTCTCAAATCTTCAATTACAGTTTCTGCCTTAGTAGAAAGCTCATGAGAACATCCTTCTAAGAGTTCCCAATGAGATGTTGACACTGTTAGATTTGGTACCTGCCCAATATTATCAGTTGAACATTCATGAATCGCCTCTGCGTTGAAACTAGGACAAATAAAATGAACAATATCACCAACAACATAATTCATGCTTGGACTCCATTTTGGAAATGGTTCCCAATTGCTAAATAGGAACAAATCAACACTGCCATCACTTCTTAAATTCTCCACAACCGACGCGTCAACAGTTTCTTCAGTCCAGGTTGTTGAATCTGAATTTGTATGAGTAACCGAAATACTATCAGCCCAATCAAGCCAATCTTTTTCATTGCCGCCAGCAGGTGGTTCTTGGATTCTTTTTAATATTTTTAAAACAATGTCAGCATCGTTGTCTGTGCTGTCAACGTCAACCGCAAAAATACCAGCCCATTTCAAAATCGTTTTATGAGTTGCCCCACTCAAATTCGCAAGGGTTTGCTGTTCAGTATATTTCAATCTGAAATAAACGCCCTGCAAGGCCGAAGCTAAAACAGCGGAATCAATAAAAGTTGAACTCCCTTGACTTGTATCAATGGGGTTACCATCTTTGTCCAGAGTATTTTCGTAGTCTGTTAACAGATCATTTAAAATTTTGTCGTGAGAAGGCACATTATAATTCATACAAGATTATACCATAAGTTATAAGTTACTTGTTTGTTGTCACTTCGCAAAGCAGTAATTGTAATATCAAGCCTACTTTTTACAACACTGTTTTGTTCGACTTCAGACTCGAAAGATTTCAACCTTCCAGCGTCCAAAATCCATTGCAAAGCTTTTTTTATGTATTCTTTTGCAAGTTCATAAGTGTTTGATGTCATTTTTTGAGAGCTTCTCAACAAGTGGAGTTCACTCCCAAATTCTCTATTGTAAAACATTGAACCTTTTTTGATTTGTAGCGAGTACCATATATTATTGTATAATGCATCACCAAAAAGAAACTCTCTGTCTGCAAAACCGTTTTCAATTACTATCTTTTTATCAACAAGCATTTATTTGGCCTCCACAATTTGAGTTTTATTTGCTGGGTTTGTTGATAATCCTATAAGCATTGCAGATGGGTCAATGCTTCCTTGAACGTTTATTGTATGTATATGGTTTTCTATCAATTCCAAAGCAATATCTGTAACAAGCTTGTTTAAACCAGTGTTGTCACCAAGTTTTATACTGTTTGCAACCGCTGTAATATTTTCAGCATTAATAGTAACATTTCCACTAACATTCACATCAACATGTGATGAGGCCTCGATGTCAATGCCTCCATCACCTTTTAATTTGATAAAGTTATCAGTATCAGAATAAAGAATAGTGTCACCATCTTGAAGAGAAAGCCTGTATTCTTTGTCATCAGTACCAACGACAATAATCAAATTGCCTTGTCTCAGCGCGACAACTTCACAATTTTCACGGGGCTTACTTTGAAAGCCGTATTGTTGAAAAACTTAACGATCTTCAACAACCTCTTCACCGCGTCCGCTGAACTTCGCTTTTAATAGTTTACCTGCTTCGCTAACAGTTTCAACGATGTAGCCTCGAATTAACCCAACTTTATCAAATATGTTATTCATAATTAATTCTCCGCAGGGATTGAAAATAAGAGTTCCGAAGTAATACCTGTTTGCTTGTCAAGTCTATAAGTGACACCATAAAGTACATAACTATCATTTGCAAGCAACAAATCATCTTTAATTGAGGCTGTTTTCCCTGGTAAAAAAACCTCGCGGTTCTGACTATGACCTGAAACAGTGTAACGGATTCCTTTTGCATTAAATCGTTGTTGATTGATTATATTTTTTCCAGTTTCCTCAATTGACGTTCCATCGTTTCGTAAAACAACGAGCGTTTTATTAGTTGGTGCAGTTTCATCAACAAATGATGTTGCTTTTTTACTTGACTTTGAATTATCAACAACTATAATATTTCTGTAATGTTCTCTTGAATCATTGGCATAACCAGCAGAAATTATTTTTGATTTATTTGCATAAGTTCTTTCACCTTTTTTAACAATAAAACTATAACTTTTTTTCTGTGTTTTTATTGGTTTTGAAAAAACAAAAGTTCCATCATTCCGAATATAGAAAACAACACCTCGTGAAAAAGCAATATTATTGAGTACTTCAAACACTGTTTGTCCTGGCTCAGGATTGATGTCGTCACCGACAATATTTAGACTTTCAACACCATTCTCAAAACTGATAGCCTGTTTTGAAACAATAGGCACTTCTCTCAATAGCTCAATTGCTATTTCAGAAAGCGTTTTGTTTTTAAAAGTTTTCCAGGATTGAACATACTGGTCAACGACCAGACCCATGAGGTCGCGTCCTTGAATGTCTCTGACAACACCGTCATTAGAATAATTAATCGGTGCGCTGTCAATAATTCCATTAAAAACATCAACACTATTAACAACAATTTTGCACAAATCGCCTGTTTTAACAGTTTTACTCAAATCAGAATCTAAGTGAGTCTTAAAACTAAATGTTGACTCAGCTTCATAGATGTTTTGAGCAACATTATAACTCAAATAATTTTTTAGTTCTTTCCCATTGACAAGGAGTTTTATTTCGTCATGATCATTCATATAACAAAATATCTCCTTTGGCAAATGTTGGATTTTTAATTTCGTTGATAGCCATAATTCGAAAAATGTTTCTATGACTCAGCCCTTGAAGTAAACACAGTGTGTGAACAGGGATTTCTTTGCCTTTTGTGCTAACTTTAACAATGTTTTCACGATCGAGTTTAACATTGTCAACGTGGCACTTCAAAGCTCTAGCCATTACTTTATGTGCGGTTAGTCCGTTGCGATTTAATTCAAATGTTGTGCCGAGTTCTTGTCTGATCAGAAACAAGCTGTTTTCCAGTTCGTTTACATTGTAAAGTTCGATTTCTTTTGAATTAAAAACACGTTCGCCAAGCGAATTAAAAGCATTAATGTTGATGTTTTTAAAATGTTCGTTTCTTTGTTTTTCATCGGTATCATACATTCGAGACATATAAACAGAGCCAACCTGAGCCGTTGTCAAATCAAAACAATTTTCAAAAACTTCAAATGTTGTTGCATCGTTTGTTGCCCTCTTTAAACTGGTTTTAAAAGAGTTTTTAACAGCTTTTAAAGAGCTTATAAAGCTACTTGGAAGATTGTTTTTTTTCTTTTGTGCAAAAGCATAAGCCTCGATTAACTGAGTTACAGGCTTTGCAATTGTTCCAGGTAATTTGGTTCCATAATCAATTAAATTGACCAGCGAGTCCGCTGGTTGTTGAAGTTCTGATAATGTTGCAGAAATATAACCAATACCAACATCAAGCCCAGCCATTACTTGCCTTGTCGCAAAGGTGACGCCACTTATTTGGGAGGAGACTGTTTTTAATGGGTCAAGTACAGTTGACAAAACATTCTTTGAATCTTCACCAACAATTTTGTCAATATCAATTGCAGCGGTCTCCATTGAACCATCTTGACCACTCCCAAAAGCTTCATTTATTTCAATAACCACATCAGGAAGAACTTCAACTTCCTGCCCGATTTTCTGTTCTATGAATTTTATTGTGATGACACAATGTTCAATGCCATCATTGTGATTGACTATCGGGCTTTCAATCCTGCCATTAATAAGTCCATATTTTGGGTGTGTTAATTGAAACACATCTCCGGATCTAATATGTTCTAAAAAATCATAATGTGTTTGATAATTTTTTTTGAAAAAATAACATTCAAAATCAATCACACGAGCATTTTCACCCATATAATCGAGGTTTGCACCATCAGAAAAAGGATAAGAATACTTTGCAACATTGTTTTCAAAACTATCGGTGATAGTTTGCACGTCAATTTTAAACTTGTCAATTTCAGCTTTGTATATTGCCATTATTGAACAACTCCCGAAGCAAAAACATTGCTGAGAAAAGTTGTTGTGTTCACACCTGCTTGAGGTCTATCTTGAACTGAGGCAGATTTCAAACGCCCTTCTTTATCAACATTTACATTGACACTTATTTGATTGTTTACTTGGTTTTGCAAGTTTTTGTTTATAGATTGTTGACGAAACGACTCCCTGAATCTTTTCCTGTAAAAGTCTTCATCAGCATTAACACCAGACATCCCCATTTTTCGTTCAATTTCATCTTTAACAAGCCATTCCTGGTGTTTACCCCATTTTTTAGCTGTCCAGCCTAGAAGATCACCAATTTTCCCTGTCCATTTTACCAATTTAATAACCGTTTTTAGCATGTTGTTCAGTGCTTCTGTAGTATTTTTTATATCATTTCCCAGTGCTTCAAGTTTTTCAGGATTGCCTGTAAGCTCTCTAAGCCAATTTGTGAGGTCTTCAATTGGTTTTGCAAGCGCTTGATTGGCAAACATTGCTCCTACAACTTTTAATTTCCCAAACTGAAAAGCTGCTGTTTCTGAAGCCCTTGCAAAGTCTTTCATCAAAACATTATCGTTTACATTAATTAATTCATCAAAATGGGCAAATGCTTTTGTTTTTCTAAATTCTTTTGCCAAGCCAGAAACTGCCCTTATGCCCTCTTCACCGAAAAGCCTTCCAAGTATTGCCTCATTTCCTTTTGTGGCTTTTATAATACCTTTGAGTATTACATCTAATTCTTTTATTTTACCGTTTTTGTCTTTAATTTCAAATCCATGTTTGCTGATTTGTTTCTCTTTTGCGAGGATATTTGACAACGTCCGCTCAACAGCAGTGGTTGCCTGCTCTGAGCTTCCAGTATTCATTCTTGCAATCTGAGCGAATGCACCAAGTTTTTTCAAATCATCAAGCCCGCTCATGTCAAGCCTTCCTGCCGAAGCGAAAAGCCTTTCTCCTAACCCCGCAAGGTTTTCTAGAGTGAATGCTCCCTCTTTACCTTGAACCGTAAGAATGTTTAAAGCTTCGTAAATTGAATCACCAGTTAAACCAAATTTCTGGCCAAGCTGTGATGACAACGCACCAAGCGATTGCATATCAGCACCTGTAGCAGTGGCAGCAATACCGATTCCTCCAATTGATTCCCTTGCCATTTTGAACTTACCAGTTCTCTGAACAATGGCATCCAATCCTTCAAGAATATCATTCTGAGACTGCCCAGTTGCCAGAGCTGTTCTGTTTATTTCGTCACGAAGCTCCTGTTGAGTTTTACGAGATATTTTTGCATTAATAGAAAACCTTGTGAGCTTTGAATCAAAATCAACAACACCTTTTCCAGCAACAACAAGGCCAGCCGCGACACCAGCAAAACCAAGTTGAGCTGGAATTGAGGTCAATGTCCTTCCAAGACCTCTCCCAATGCCAGAAAGCATCCTTTTGGATTTATTTGAAAATCCTCTCAGAACTCTTTCAGATCGCCCAACTCCTCTTACAAGACTTTTGGCATCTGCTTTTAGTTTTAATTCAACTGTGTTTTCAGCCATTTATATTTCCTTGTAGAGACGCAAGGCCTTGCGTCTCTACGGTTTCCTATTTTGCATTTTTATATAGAGACGTTGCACGCACAACGTCTCTACAGTACAGTACATTGTGTTTTAATTGTCTGCAATTAAATTATTTATCTATATAATAGATTTCCACTTTGTCATTTTTGTTCAATGCATCTTCAGGATCATATTCAAACATTGCATAAAGAAGTATTAATTGCCCGTCTGTAATTTCACAGGCCGGACAGCCAAAGTAATAATAAGCCTTCTCAGCAAGGAGGTACTTGATATATTCTTTACTTTTTCCGGATTTTTTTTTACTTCTTTAAGTAAAACATTAAACTCTTTATCAGGCATATAGTCAATATTTGGAGAGCACTCTTCTTGCCAGGCCATTTGTATATCACAAAACTCAAGCCTTAATTCGTGCGTAAGGCATTCTGAAAAAGTTTTGAAATCATCAAAAAGCCTTTTGCCTTTTTCGTCAACTATTGAAAGAAATAGGCAATACTGTTCTATGAAACAACTTCTTTCAGTGACATTTGCGAGATTGATTCCTCTATCTTTGTATTCAAGATCTGTTTCTTTCACTGCTGTATTGTAATCAAAATCAGACAACACTTTGATATAAACAGTTTCTTTTGTACCTGGCCATTTGACAGGTTTTCGATTATTTGCACCGAGTTTCAATTTATTAATATCCAATTTTCACTCCTTTATTTTTTTCTCAAACTAACAATTAACAATTAACAATTAATAATTAACAATTAATAACTAATAATTAATAACTAATAACTAATAACTAATAGCTAATAACTAATAACTAATAACTAATAACTAATAACTAACAGCTTCCTATTCATCAACTCTGTCTTCAGCAAAAATTGTGATTGTTTTCACAAGTTCGTTTTCATTATCCATAGTCTCTTCACCAATTTCCAAACATCTACAATTAGAAAAGAGGTAACTGCCACCGCCATCTTTTGCAACATTAATTGTTGCAGTTCCATCAAGTACGCTATCAAAATCAAATTCTGTTTTGCCAGATGGGACAGCATAATCAATTGTAAACACATTTTCAGGCGTTACATTAAAATAGTCTGTTTTGTGCATTAACATTACAGTTTTAGCAACAACACGAGAATTTGATTTGAAGCTTTTAAGATCTGTATTTTGTGCGCCATTTATAAAAATTTTACACCTTGATACTCTGGCCATTTTTATATTCCTTTTTTTTAAATATTATTAATCAAATTATTTTCGTATTACGTAGAGACGTTGCATGCAACGTCTCTACAATTTATAACAACCGCAACGTCTCTACGATTTATAATAAACGTACTGTATTAACTATTTGGTGAAGTCCTGGAACAACATCAGCAGGAACATCAACATTCGCACGACTGACATTTACAGAATCTTCAGTTGCAATAATTCCATCTTTGTTCTCGTCAACATTTTGAGTGATTTCAAAATCAGGTTTTTCAAGCTCTTTTAAAACCCAATAAATATCTTTTTCAAGATTGTCCCTTGTGGGCTCGTTGTTTTTCTTGTTATGATATTTATTCTTTTCCATATTATTCACTTGAAGCCTGATATAATCCAAACTACGAGGAGTTATGAAATCTATTAATTTATCAATATAACCGCCACCAACAACATTTGAAGTATAGGTTGTTCTCACCATGCAAATTGCTGAACGCTCGGAAACAACATGGATTGGAGAAACCCCGTTGATTAATAATGATTGCTTCACGGCTTCAAGCATTCTGAGATCAACATCCGGTACCTCAAGCCCTTTAATAACATAGTCATCAATCGGATCTCCTGGCCTTGGTTGTGTTGCAATAACGCCAGCAAAACCAGCAGCAATCTCATAACAAATACTTTTTGTTTCCGGATAATAACCACAACACATTCTCCAGGAGTTGAGAGTTGTTCCACACAAAGACTGAACAGCAGCGAGGTTTCCGTTTTCTGAAGTATAACCGAAAACACCAAGCGTTCCTCTTTGCTCCATCCCATCGGAAACGAGATCAATGTGGTCCCTTAATGCTGCAAGATTTGTGCTGTCATCATAAGGAACACAGTACATTGTGTAATTACCTGGAAAACACTTGTCAAGAGCACCATCAGTTGCAGAGATGTCAGGATCGCCAGAACCTGGAGTGGTTTCTGCAATTACAAGAGTTACCATTGAGGGCTTGTCTCCGATTTGAAGTTTAACTTCACTTCCTAGAGTCCCTTTGTTTTTTGCTGTTATTGTAACAACACTATCAGTTGCAGAAGCTGTATAAGGTTGTCTTTGCTCTGCGTTAATTGCAGTGGCAAGGGCAGCCGCGACATCTGCTTGAGCATCATCAGCAGCAACAACAATTTTAATTTCTCTGTTACCAATCCAAAGCGATGCGGGACCTGCAAGATCTCCGACCTCCTCAAACGAAACACTGATTGTTTTTACAGCAGCAACACCAGCAGCGTCATCAGCAATCGGACAAACAGAAACAGGTGCGTTTATGTTTGCCTCAAAAATGGCTTCGCACATTAAATAAGCGATTGAATAGGGTCCAAACAACTCTTTTGCTTTTGATGCTTGAAATACTTGAATCGGTTTCAACAATTCAGCACTTCCGACAACTGAGTCCATTTGGGCAATAATTACAATTTGTTCATTTAATGGGGCAAACCCTTTTGCTCCTGATACCAAATCAAATTCTGTGTATTTTCCTGGAACCTTATAAGAAGAAGGTATTGTCATTATTTACCTGCCTTTTTCTTTTGTGTAGATTTTTCATCCTTTGCATGTAGAGACGTTGCATGCAACGGCTCTACGCCAACCATCTTTAAACTACCATCTGACAACATCTTTTTGCACAAAGCATCGTGAGGAATCCTTACAGGTGTTTGACCTATAATTTTGGATGTTTCCCAATAGCTTCTAAAAGGCGTATCAGTATAAACTAAAACAGTTTTTGTATTCATATATTTATACTCCCATCAAAAAATGGAATTTTGTTAATTTTCTATTATTAAGAGACGTCAACAATGTCTTCAACTATTTCTGTACTCTCTTCACCGTCAACAACAAAGTATTTATTTGCTATGACGAGTAAATCTTCGTATTCGTCTTCATTGCCTTCAATTTCAGTTTTCCATGTAAAAGCAATGTCAAAAGCGATTATATCTCGCTCTGTTGTTTCTTCCGTTATGATTTCTTTTACTGAAATCACTTTTACAGAGTCAATATCTAAACCGAATTTATTACCGTCAATATGTTTTACCAGTGCTAATACTATTGGATAAGTATTATGCCTTCTGAATTTTTCTTTTCTTACAGCAGATTCATTCCTATACAAAACAATCATATGAGTTGTTGGTTTAAAACTAAGGCTTCTTAAGTTTCCACTTAATATATTCCCCTTTTCAAATTCAACAGGGTCTGTGGCAATCATTATTGAAGGCCATCTTTTTGGCCTAATCTTTGAAATGTCAACACTGAATTCCACAATGTTAAAAAGCGGACTGCTTTCATTGCCTGGCTGTTTCATGCTTGAAATAAAAGCAAGAATTGCATTTTCAAAATCGTTTATTATATTAAAATTACTCATTAATATGATTCCAAATTTCCAAAATTGACATCATTTGCTGTTTTACTTGATTTGAAAAAATTATCATTTATTACAAGTTCGGGAAATTTAATTTCTTTGCTTTGTATTTTCTCTAAAATCTTCATATAATTTTCATACCTCATGACAATACCTTTTGGAGCATCCAGATCATGAGAACGGGTATATAATGTGTAAATTGCTAAATTAGTACTGATTTGTGTTACTAATTTCGGGATGATTGTGGTAAAAGGAACTTCGTAATTTTCAACGAGAAAACTATCAATTATTGTGTCAGCATCCTCAATCGCAGCAACAATCTTTGAGTATGGTGCATTAGGTGGTGAAATAATAAACTCACCTTCCTGCTCATCATCGGTTAACTGAAGAAGTCGTTCTTCAGGAATTAAGGAGATTAAATCGTCTAATGCACTATACATCTATTAATACGCCTTTCGCGGCTTTTATTCTTCAACAGGTTTAAAGGTTTTGTTATTTTTGATAAGAGCAAGCTCGGCAGCTTCAAAAGAATACTCTTTGCCAGCTTCATACAAAGTTTCATTGTGAAGAACATTTTTATGAAACTTTACTTTTACTTCGTTTGACGTTAAACCTTTGTAGATTCCTTCATTGTTTTTTTTCAGTGAATCTTTGAACTCTTTGTTTTTCTTTTCTTGAGCAGCTTTTTTTTCAGCTGCAATTTCAGCAGCTTTTTTTTCAGCTGCAATTTCAGCAGCTTTTTTTTCAGCTGCAATTTCAGCAGCCGTTTTTTTCTTTGCCATTTTTTTTTAACTTTCTGTTAGTTTTTTTTGTTTAATTGCCTGGTCAATCACAATGGTAATTGACCAGGTTAATCAATCTTAACTCAAAAAGGACATCGTTTTATGTCAATTAACGATTTTTCTAATTAGTTTCTGTTCAGAATCGGTCACTGAGCTTGTCGAAGTGCCACGGATTCGACCTAAAAACGCCATTTCGGCAAGCTCAATGATCGGTTTGAGATAATTTTTTTTGTATTCTGAACAGAAACTAATTACTAAGCAATAGCGTCTTCGATGAAATAACCAAGGTCATTTGCAACGATTAATTCTTTGACACTTTCACCCGCGCGAGTCATTTGACCACCACGCATACCAATGTTTTTGTTTTCCCATTTTCCAGCAATTGGATCTCCAAACTGTGCAGTATAACCAAAAGTGGTACCTCCACGAGTATTCGCAGTACGATCAACATATTGTAATGAAATATGTTTTCCCCATGCTCGATTCAATGAAACGGTCTGACCTGGTTTTGCCGTATTAACAAAAGCTTCACCGACATGAACAGCGTCAAGTTCAAAAAGCTCAGCAATTTGCTGTCTCCGTGCGATTCCTGTGTCTCCACTATTGCCTTTTGTGGCCTTGTTAATATCCGGGTGTTGACTTAATTTTGAAAAAACTAAACGACCGATCGTCATTTCATTTGGTCTCATAACACAAGCATCAAGCCCTGCCATAATAACACCAATAGGATCGGAGTTTGTAAAATCACTAAATTGAGCATTACCACTCAACTGAATTTTATTTGCTGTAGCATAATTGGCAGCATTAAAAACAAGGTTCGCCGTTCTAACTTCTCTATCTAATGCAATTAGGTTCGCAATCCCCTGAACAGCCATATTAACAGGATTGAAGTTTGACGGTGCGTTTTCAATGTCCGCGTTTGGAATTGGATCATCAAGAGCATAGTCAACAGTTGAGTCTGTCTCTTCTGTCGCATTGAATGTTACTTGATTAGGCTTACTTGCACGCCCTACCTTAGTGTCTGGAATAGTAAAATTTTGCCCTTTTGGGATATTCCAGTATTTGAATTCTTGCTTGCCAACTGGTACTCTAAAAAGAACATCGTCAGCAATTAACTTTGTGTTCTTGTATGCAACCATTATCGCAACAAGAACAGGGTCAATTGGGAAAGGAGCTTTCATATTTTATTCTCCGTATTTAAAATTAATATTTTTTATTTTCTGTAAATTTTATGTAGAGACGCAAAATCTTGCGTCTCTACGGTCAATATTTCAACAATTATGGCAACACACTTAACATGATCTTAGCTTTTCCAATAAATTAATTAAGCAATTGTAAGAAAGAACGGATTAATTTTCACACTGCCAACATCACCATCAACACCGGAAACCATTGCTGTGCCAATTACTCTTTCCGCAGTTGATGCCGTGATGGCTTTTCCGTTTGCGTCTGCTGTTAGAAAGTTTCCTTTTGTAACAGTCCCGCCGTATTCGACTGGAGCTATACCAGTTTCAACAACAACACAATCAGCTTCATCAGCAGCACCATCCGCATCACTAACACCAGTTAACAAGTCAGTTGCCGCGCTTGCCTGAGCAATTGTTCCAGCTGCTGTGCTTGGTTTTACAATTCTGTTTCCAGCAACTGCGCCATCAGCTTCATAAGTATTAAGCACATTTGCGTCTTTATTTGAAAGCATGACCTTGATTTTTCCAATATCGCCAGAGACACCAGAAACTTTTGCCTCACCAACAACCCGATCTCCAGAGCCTGCTTTTACAGCGTTACCATTTGCATTTGATGTGAGAAAGTCGCCCTTTGTAACAACACCGCCGTAAAGGACATCCGCAATACCATTTTCAACGACATCAAGTCTATCACCGTCAGCTGTATCAATTTCATAACTCACACCAAAAAACTTATCTGTTGACGAAGATGACACCGAACCCGTACCGTCAGCAGTGCCATACTTAACAATTTTGTGTTTTGCCACAGCACCATCAGCAGTATAATTTTTGTTTAATAGAGGATTCATTTAAATTTCTCCTTGTTTTATTAAAATTCTATTTGAAACAAACTTATAATCTTTTTCAAAAGGCATTAAAAGACCTTTTAAATCTTTTTAAATGGGTTTGAGAGGTAGATTGAATGGCTGAACTTGAAAAAGTACCTTAAAACAGCCCCTATGGAACTCAGACTGTTTTTAAAAATCAAAAAAACTCTCATTTCACCCCTTTTACTTGTCATTTACAACTATTTTCTATTTATCAAAAGACCCGCTTAATGCAATTTATAGCGGTTCAACAGTAGAGACGCAAAGTTTTGCGTCTCTACTTTTGAAATTTTTCCAAATTATTCTGTACAAACTCAACTGCCTGAGCAACTCCAACGGTTGTCCCTTGAGTAGCCATTTCAGTAATGTGTTTGTTCGCATATGCAGCAAGCTCAATGGCACTAGCCACGCCTTTTTCTCCTTTGCCTTTTCTCGCAACTTCTGTAGTCAAATCTGTTGATTCATTGTTTTCAATTTTTGATTTATACTCAACAATTTCATCTGTTGAGAAATCAGTTGAAAACTCTGTGATTTTATTAGAAGCAAAAAACATCAATCGGTTAACCGTGTCATCAACTTTGTTTGGATAAAGTTTATTTTGTTCAACCATGGAATTTGCCCATGATGAAAATTCAAACCGAGCCCTTGCTGTAATTGCTTCTTTTGCCTTACTTTCCATCTCCGAAACCTTAAAAAGAGCCTTGTTTTTCAGTTCTGTTTCAGTTTTAAGTAGAGACGCAAGATTTTGCGTCTTTAACGCAAATTCCTTGATTTCATTTTTCAACTTTTCGACATTATCATCATTGCCATTGCCCTGTAGAGACGCAAGATTTTGCGTCTCTCTTGTTTGTTTTTCTGCAAAATTATCAGTTGAAGAATTTTCAATCAATTTCTTTTTCACCTGGTCAATCTGCCAGGATGCAAGAACAGTGTCCGCTGTTTGCGTGTCATATTTATCAATAATAAAATCGCGAATACCACTAAGCAGCTCGCCAATAGTCTCAAACTTGTAACTCAAATCATAATCAGCAATAGCAAACTCAAGTTTTTCTTTATTCCAGTCAGCAAACTCAATGCATAATGCATCTTTCTGACTTGCAAAATCAAGCCCTTCAATTTTTGCCAGACCGGAAACTGCTGGTTTCCAGGCACCTAAAAAAGCTACATGATTTAATGCTTTTGTTCCATTATCAGCATTTTCAATACCAGCTGAAACTTTAGGGAACATTCCTTTGTTGACAGCTTCAGCAAACTCTTTTACAACCTGACCGGGAGCAAAACAAAGTTTGTTCCCAAACTTTTTTACAGTTGCAATCCACCCATACGCAGGCTCTTTTTGGTCTTTAGGATGACCAAGAGTCATAGGAGCGCTGAACTCATCAGGGTTGTAATTTGTTTCAATATCAGACAAGTCTTGTTCTGTAATTTCAACATCTTCACCTTTTAGAGTTTTAAATTTGCCTGTTCTTAATAAGTCAAACCATTTAATTTTCATTTTGTCACCCTTGTTTTTTATTAAATTTTTAAATCAAATTCCCAATTCATTTTTTTGTAACATAAAAATTTCACATCTGTACCAAATATAAACCACAATACTATTCAAAAACTTTTATCAAATGATAAAATTTTTTGAATAGTTTTTGGTTGTATCTTTGATAATGTGAAGGCTTCCCTTGTGGTTGCCAATTATTCTTTTTAATGGAGGTTTTTTTGTCTGAAATTGCAAGCTTTACAAGTTTATACCCTGTGATTGGTATTCCATCCTTATTTATTCTTATTTATTTCATTGCTAAAAAAGCAATGGCAGATTTAAAATCAAAGAATGATGAAGATAGAGCTGAGCATCTCAAAAAATGGAATAGTATGATCGATACTAATAAAACTATACAAGACAATGCTCTTAAAATTTTCAGAGAACAAAACACAAAGCTTATTGAATCACACGAAAAAGCACTGGAAAGAGTTTTTAAACTCCAGGAAAGAACCACAGCAGCATTAGAAATGCAAACCGCAAACATGGCAAAAATGAATGAAAAATTAAACAACATAAATCAAATTGTAGGGTTGACCCTATGTGGTCAACCTTCTTTAAACAAGGGGAAAACCAAATGAATGATGAAATGCTCAAATACAGAGGAAAATTGGCTCAATATGAACATAAAGCTGCTGAACTCGAAGTAATGATTTCTGCAAACATCGCATCAGTGAGAAATCTCCTTGATCCCTATGAAGATAATCTCGAAAAAATCAAAGTAAAACAAGCCTCTGCTGAAATGAATTCTATGAAAAATGATGTGCTGGAACTTAGAAAACTCAAAAATAAAATCAAAGAAATTCAAGAGGATCTTTCATGAAAAAAACTTTCCTTGCACCAATTGCTGAAAAGCTCTACATTGTTCAGCAATACACAATTGACTCCATTGCCAGTGAATTGAGTATTGCCGAAAAGACCGTTCGTCTTTGGAAAGCAGATGGTAATTGGGAGCAAAAGCGAACGGCCTATCTTAAAACAAAAACTGAGTTTCACGAAGATCTCTATAATTTCGCGCGTAAATTAATGAAATTAATAAGTCTTGAAATGGATAGGCTCATTGACGGAGGCTATGGCGACGAAGAACAGGATAAAAGAATTGAATCTCGTATCAATTCAATGACTCGCTTACTTGGACAGCTTCCTAAAACAAAAGACTATGAATCAAAAATCAAAGAGGAAAAACTGGGGACTGTCAAAGTTTCAGGTGATGAAATTTCAAATCGTGTCCATGAAATTTTAAACAGCTAAAAAATTATGTTAGATATCTTAAACTCTTACTTTTTAAATTATCAAAAGGAATACATAGAAGATGACAGTCTTATAAAAATTGCTGAAAAGTCTCGACGTATAGGTGGAACTTATATGCAATCTTTTGAGGATGTTGACGATATCATTAAGGAAAAACAATATACTCATGGAAGGCCTGTAAAAGATGTTTATTTCTCTTCTAAAGATGAACTTGCTGGTAAGGAATATATCGACTATTGTGGTAAATGGTCAAAAATCCATAATGTCGCTGCACATGACTTGGGCACACAAGTTGTTGACGAAGACAAGGGGATTAAAGCCCGCGTTATAGAATATGATAATGGCGGAAAAATACATGCTTTGACAAGTGCACCGACAGCATTCAACTCAAAAGGTGGTAAAATAGTTTGGGATGAAATGGCGCTTCATAATAGCCAAAAACAAATGTGGTCAGGTGCAAAACCAGCAGCCATGTGGGGTTATCCTATCAGAATGCTATCAACACACAAAGGTTTAAAAACTCTATTTTATCAATTTGTTCAAGATACAAAAGACGGTAAAACAGGTTGGTCAATTCACACAATAGATATTCATAGAGCCGTTGCTGATGGCCTTGTTGATAAAATTTTTGGCCACACAACAACTGAAAAAGAACGACAGGAATGGCTTGAAAAAGAACGCCGTGACTGCCGTGACGAAGACATCTGGCAAGAAGACTACTGCTGTAATCCTCGCGATGCCACAACCGCATACCTTACTTATGAAGTTATAATGCAATGTGAAAAACAAGATCTTCTTTTGTCACTTGAACAGCTCAAAAACTATGATGGTGCTTTGTTTGCTGGCTGGGATATCGCTAGAAAACGAGATTTTTCTGTTGTTATCGTTTTGGAAAAAATTGGACTTCAATACATTGTTCGCCACATTCATGAAATGGAAAAAGTTAAAACACCAGTGCAAAAAAGAACCGTTGGAGAGTTCCTTAAAATCCATAACATTCGCCGTATGTGTACTGACCAAACAGGAATGGGAATCCCTATCACTGAGGATATGCAAGAATTATATGGTGAAGTTCGAGTTGAAGGTGTTACCTTTACAAATCAATCAAAAGAAGTTATGGCCTCAACGCTCAAAGGAGCATTTGAGGATGTTTCTATTATAATCCCTGAATATGTTGTGTTAAGAGATTCTTGTCATAGTATTCAAAAAATAGTCACCGCTGCTGGTAATATACGGTACGATGCCGACCGAACAGACAGCACAGGCCATGCCGATCACTTTTGGGCTTTGGCTTTGGCTTACCATGCAGCGAATTCTGTGGCTGCCTGTAAAACATGGGCAACATCTCAAAGCCCTTGGTATAAAAAAAGAAGTGAAGACATTCAACAGGAATTGTTGAATTCTTATGGAAAATTTAACAAATAATGAAATGTAGGGTTAACCTTTGTGGTTTACCATTTTTAAAAAGGATTGTTTAAAATGCCTGAAATATACGTGAGCCCTAATGAAAAAATGAAAATTCCTGAATTAACTTCAGAGAAAGCAACAAGAGACATTGCAGATTGGAATGCAATTTATAATGTCCTTCCAAATCCAGATCCTATTCTTAAAAAAGCTGGAATTTATATTGATTCCCTAAGACTTATAAGAAGAGATTCAAAAGTCTCCTCTGCAACAAGGTCGAGAAAATCTGGCTTTTTTAAAATGAAATGGAAGATTGTTGCCAATAACTCCAGTGATAATACGTTTCAATTTATTTCTGAAATTTTTAAAAACCTCTCTACAAGGCAAATTTTCACTGAAATACTTGATTATTTTGGCTATGGCTTTCAAGTTTCTGAAGTCATTTGGAAAAAGGACGGCAAAGACCTCTACCCCGAACAGGTAAAAGGAAAGCCTCAAAAATGGTTTGCCTTTAATGACGAGAATTACCTTGTCTTTAAACCTCAAACAGGAGAGCCAGAGCCAGTAAAACCATATAAATTTTTGTTGACAACTCACGAAGCTGATTACGAGAATCCTTATGGAATTGCAATTTATTCAGATTGTTTTTGGCCTGTAACTTTCAAACGAGGCGGTGTAAGCTATTGGGCAAAGTTCATTGAAAAGTATGGGATGCCTCACGCAGTTGGAAAGTTGCCAAGGGGAGCACCGGAAAAAGACAGAAGCGACCTTTTGCAACAATTAATTCTTATGATTCAAGATGGTTGTTCTGTCATTCCTGATGACGGTTCTATTATGCTTCTGGAACAAAAAGACAAAGGTGGCTCAACCGATGCTTATGATAGATTTGCAAGCTACCACAACAAGGAAATCTCAATAAATGTACTTGGCCATGAAGGCGCATTAAACTCAACTGCTGGCAAACTAGGCAACGACACCGCTGCAATGGATGTGAGAGCTGATTTAATTGACACTGATATACAAGCGATAACAGAAACAATGAACACACTCATTAAATGGATTATAGACCTAAACCCTCACCACAAGAGCAATGATGGAATCCCTGAGATCCTTTTTTATGATCCTTCTGAGATCAACCAAAATCTTGCTGACAGAGACGAAACCCTCACAAAAACAGGGGTTAGATTTAATAAAACATATTTTCAAAGAAACCACGGCCTGGCCGAAGACGAATTCGACGTAGAGACGCAAAATCTTGCGTCTCTACAACCATCGCAAAACGTACAGACGCAAAATCTTGCGTCTCTACAACCATTGCAAAACGTACAGACGCAAAATCTTGCGTCTCAACAATCATCGCAAAACGTACAGACGCAAAATCTTGCGTCTCTACAACCATCGCAAAACGTACAGACGCAAAATCTTGCGTCTCTACAATCATTGCAAAACGTACAGACGCAAAATTTTGCGTCTCTACGGCAATCCAAAAACATTAAATCAACACCTGCCGACACCATAAACACCATAGTGGAAATGGCAGAAAACGAAATCACTCAGGATGAATTAATTGATTCAATAAAAGAAATGGCAAACAAAGCCGATTCAATTCAGGAATTTCAAGCAATGCTATTAAATGGTTACAACAATGTAGAGACGCAAGGCCTTGCGTCTCAACAAGGCCTTGCGTCTCAACAAACCCTTGCGTCTATGCAAAATTCTCTGACAGCTGCAGAACTGGCAGGGCGATCCGACATTCAACAACTAATTTAAAGGATTTATTTATGTTCCATATTATGCAAAGGCTCAAAAATTTTTATGAAGAAGCCTATATCAAAAAAAATTCCAAAGTAAAAAAAAGAGTAATTACAAAGGACAATGACGTCCTTACTGTTTATAAAACTAAAAACCACTTTTGGCTTTTATTCAAGGCTAGTGATGACTTTCTTGACTGGAAATCAAATCTTAAATTTTATCGAAAAAATAAAAAAGTACACCCTGGTATGTATAGAAGTGCAAAAAAGTTTTTTCCAGAAATTGACAAATATATTGTCAAAAAGCAATGTTGTTTTGGTGGATATTCCCGTGGTGCTGATTTAGCCTTAATTTGTGCGGTTCGTTGTGCAACACTGCACAAATACAAAGACACATTCTGTTTTACTATGGGGCAAGAAATGACCTACGAAGCAAACGAAGCAAAAGCAAAAGCTAGTCTGCGAAGACTCTATTATTGTAGAACATACTTTAAACATGATCCAATTGTTCATCTACCAGGAAAACTATTTAACTGTGCTCATCTTCCACAGGTAGGCGATAGAATTACCCATGTCGAGTTGCCTTCAAAATGGTGGCACAAAATACCACTAATTTGGATAAAAATCCTTGTTCATCGTTCCTATTTCAAAAAGAGTAAATAATGCCAAACACAGCACAATACGGCTCTTTAAAATTCGATGAAGCCATTGATTTCTTCAAAAACAAAATCAACCTTCCAACCGAAACCTGGTCAGACATAACCAATGAAATGCATGGACGTGCATTTGTTGTTTCCGGAGCTGTAAAGGCTGAACTCCTTTCCGATTTCCATGAGTCTATCCTTAAATCTATTGACGAAGGCACTGATATTGCAGAGTTCAGAAAAGATTTTGACAAAATTGTGGCAAAGCACGGATGGTCTTACAAAGGCAAGCGAGGCTGGAGAACCTCAATAATTCTTGACACAAATCTTTCAACCGCCTATTCCGCAGGCAGAGAAAAGCAACGCAAACTTCCTGAAATTATTGCAGCCTTTCCAAACGATGAATACAATTCAATGGATGACTCACGAGTTCGACCCTTGCATAAAAAATGGGATGGAACAATTTTGCCTCATGACGATCCATGGTGGTCAACTCACACACCTCCAAACGGATGGCGTTGCCGTTGCTGGAAAGAACCTACCAGCGAAGGAGCACAAAAAGAATCTCCAAACGATGGCACAACTTTGTGGGAAAATCCATCAACAGGAATAAAAGAAAGCATTCCCAAAGGCATTGACCCAGGTTTTGCTTATAATCCTTTGGAAGCTTCAACTATGTCTGATCATGCAACATGGCAATCTATTAAAAAATGCCCTGAACAAATCCAGGAAGCTTTTTTATCTGAAATGGCTGAATCCGGTCAATACTCAGGTGTTCTTGATAAAATGATTAACAGAATGCAAAGCAATATTCACGAACAATGGCATTTAAAAGGGGAAACAAAAACAGTTGGATGGATCTCTCCAGACATTTGGACAGATATTAAAAAGCGAACTGCAGAGCCTTACAGTCCAGTAATAACTGCCACAGACAAAGGTATTCAACACACTTTACGTACAAAAAAAAATGTGCTGCAAAAGGTCACTGCCAATGAATTAAAGAAAATCCCTGAAACAATTGCAAACCCCGAATCTGTTTTGTGGGATACTGGAGATAACTCCCTATTGTATGTCACTTCAGGAGAAAATAAAAAATTAAAATTTGTTGTGAAGCTTGAAAGAAAATCAAAACAGTTTAAACACGATATTAATGAACTGAGAACAGCTAGTAAGATAAATGTAAATAATCTTAAAGAGAAAAGATATGAAGTTATTTCTGGGAAATTATAAGGACAGTGTGGAGGAACGGTTAACCCCTCATAAGAAAGGCAAGTTCTTTGGTCAAACAAAGACAATGCATATCTAACTGGCCAAACCGATTTTCCAGTTGTCACCTGTCCTAATTATAATAATAACAAATTTTCATCAAAAAAACAAGAATAAAAAAAAGGATACAATTATGGCAGGCTCATTCATAAGCGTTGAAATCACAAACAAATTTCAAAGAAAACTCATGGACATAAAATATAAAGCTGGCAACGCAAGACCAGCCTTCAACATAGCTGGGCAAATACTCACAAAATCAGTCAGAAAAAATTTTACCTCCCAAGGCAGGCCAACCAAATGGCAAGATCTTGCAGAAAGCACAAAAAAGAAAAAAAAAGGAAACAAAATCCTCATCAATCGAGGCATGGCTGGCGGTTTGATGGGCTCAATCAATTACCAATCAACAAACTCTGATGTTCGAGTTGGCACTCCAAAAGTCTATGGAGCGATTCATCAGTTTGGTGGTAAAGCTGGAAGAAATAAAAAAACAACTATCCCACAAAGAGAATACCTACTAATCCAACCTGAAGACTGGCAATCAATAACCGATGCCTTTGGGAGATATTTAACCAAGTAGTTAAAAAATAGTCTGTGTTTGTCCTTAAAGTTTTAAAAGTCCATACCGTCCATATTGTCCATAATCTATTTTAAAATATCAATTTTAAAAGAGGGTATTAGATGTCGAATTTGATTAACAAGCCAAATGATATTCATCAACTGTTTGTTGTAGTTTCTAGTAATTATTTTGTATTTAAATTTATTCTGTATAATTCTAGTTCAAGATGTCCACGATAACACTTGTTACAACACCAGTCGTTTCCATGCCAAAAACCAATTTCATTTTTTTTCCTTTTGTAGACTACTCCATTTAATTCACAATTTGCACAATATATTTCTTCATCAATTTCTTTGCGAGTCATATTATCTAATTTAGTAAGAATTGATTGCTTTTGTGTTATTAAATCTTTGTTATTCATAGAACTTTTTAATGTGTTATTTTTAGATTCAGCTTTATTACCATAAACCTTTTTCAAACCCCATTTGTCAATTTTTTCTTCTTTCATCTTATTAACCTTTCTTTATAATTCTTTGTTATCCTAATACTGTATTCATATCAATTTTTTTTGGTTTTTCTTTGAGTGTCTTAACCTTATATTCTAAATCAGAAATTCTTTCACGAAGAATTTTGATTTCACTTAAAAGTGTTTTTAGTATTTCATTTTCTTTACATACCATTTTAAATCCTTTCCGAACCACATAACCAGCGGTTCTAAAAAACTGAAGTTTATAAATTATGCGTTATCTTTCATAAAATCTTCATTTTGATCGTCGTCTTCTTCTTCTTCTTCTATATATTCATCTTCACATTGACAACATCCCCAACAAGCGCTACATTTTTTGCATCTTAAAAATGTATAATCTCCACATATATGACATATATCTGCTGACATCATAATTCCTCCTATAATAAATCATTGCAGCAAAATAAATTTGCTAAATTCAAAGGTTATCCTAATTTGAACATTTCCCACAAGCTCATATTTTTAACAATACTTATATCGACATCCATATTTTCAAGCTTTGTTTCATAATACCCTATTTTAAACGTATCTTTTAACACTCTTATAGTTAAGAACACTGTTATTAAAAAAAATAACAAACCCATATTTCACTTCTTTCTTAATTAAGTCATAACAATTAATTCTAGAAAAATGAATTTTCCAAATTAACCGTTAATTTTCAAAATTCAAAATCTCACCTTTGCAAAAAGAAAAAAAACACTATCTATATAATTGTAAAGAAAATGCCCTTCCGGTGGATATACCTTGTTTCTTGAATTATCATAAATGTAACATCCTAAAAATATAGTCACCTCTACTCCAACTCTAAAAACTATACCTTGCAGCTGTAACAGAGTACTTGTCACAAAAATAAGCACCTCTGTCATAAGAACTATCCCGTTCTTTTTTAACATGTTTTGCTTTACTTTTTTTATTAATACACTTTTTACAAGCTGGCGAAAACCCTGTTTTGTGATAACTGTTTTTTGTAAAAAATTCCCATGTTTTATAAACATTGCAAACCGTGCAAATTCTCCCGTTTTCATCTATCAATGTTTTGCTTTTCTTTCTTCCATCCATCTTTAAATCCTTTCAAACTATCCTATAAACCTGCATAACACTCATTCGATGTTTTGCTGCAAGCTGAACATGATTATCACCGCTAAACTCTCTCCTAATAACCTTTGCCATCATAATTCTTTTCCCTGATGACGGGATGTTAAAACTCTCACCGGAATAATTTTCAAGTATTAAATCAGCAACAACACCACCACACTTTTCAGCAATTGTGTCCATATATTTACACGGCTTTGGAGCTTTCAGCTCTGTTTTAAAAGTGTACTTGTTATAAATTCTAAGCACATCGTCTCTACTCATTTTAAAACGAACAGCA
>Ga0164311_10000193_pt1 | contig 24314 bp, 31 predicted proteins | sample GuaBasSedimGuay2_FD_121796 | JGI IMG/M metagenome (GOLD analysis project Ga0164311, IMG submission 121796) | Subseafloor sediment microbial communities from Guaymas Basin, Gulf of California, Mexico - Guay2, Core 4569-9, 9-12 cm | ecosystem: Environmental > Aquatic > Marine > Hydrothermal vents... | reverse complement strand
CTGCAAATCCTAAGGGTCTTGCACGAGAGGCCTTAAAGGTTTTTTCTTTGGAAAATGTTGCTCTGAGTGAAGAAGAGAATCCTATTCCTGAAAAAGACCCTGATTTTGAGGAGCCGCCGGAAGAGGTGGCCTAAGTTTCATGAAAAAATAAACTGGAGTTGGCAGGGCATGAAAAATAATCCCGTTTTAAGTGTTCTTTCGTCTTGGGGGGAGCACTTTGGAACACTTAATAAAACCCTGGTTGGGAGAATCAACTTCCAATTTATTCTCGTTCTCATTTTTTAATAAAGAAAGTGTTTATAGAAGGGAGAAGATAAAAATGACACAATTAGTTGTAAATGATGAAGCAATCGCTTTGGCAAAAGAGACGGCAGCGTTATCAGTACGTCCTGAATTTCTTAATCTTGTCGAAAAGGTTTCCGTTTTTGAGACCGGTGTTAAAGAGGTTAAAGTTACGGATGATGCCTCAGAAAAACAGGCAGTCACTTCTTTGGGTATGGTTAAAACAACGCATAAAGACCTTGAGAAGATGCGGAAGGGGATTGTTGCCTTTCCCAATAAATGGGTGAAAACTGTTAATGGTATGTTTAAAGGATTGAGGCTTTCCCTTGAGAAAGTTGAAAGTAAACTGAATGCCGAAGTGATGAAATATCGTGATATTAAAAGGAGAGAAATTGAAAGAGCAGCGGCAGAAGCAGCTAAGATTGCTGCTGAAACACCTATTCCGGTTAAAGGGCTGGAAGTTATGGATGAGGAAAATTTGCCGGTAACTCCGGTACCTCCTGAAGTACCTGTAATGGAATCCGTGACAAAAGGTGAAAACGGTGCAGCCTCTTTTGAGAAAGAGACAATTACTGTTGAAATTATAGACCAGGCAAAGCTTGTAAAAGCTGCTCTTGATAAAAGGGTTGTGAAGATACCTTTTGATCTTATCGAAATTAAAGAAGGGGTTTTAAAGAGGCTCGTTAAAAAAGAGGACCTCACTGAAAAAAAGTGGAAACAATACGGGGTTAAGGTCACTTACGGTAAACAGCTTATAACACGCACAGGGTAGGGGGTGATTTTGGGTGGTTGTATCAGATTTTTTGGGTGAAGAAGAGAAAGGCAGCTACGTCACTGAAATGTGGGATTCTATAAAAGCTGAAACAGATAATGCGTATCTGTTCGGAGATGCTGGTTATGATGATGATTTCTGGCTTCCTAAAAGTCAGATATCTGTGAGGGAGCTTTCAAACGGATATGAGGTTAAGATACCTTTCTGGCTGGCAGAGAAAAAGGGGATAGTTTAATGGTTAGCGGTTTTGGTCCGGAAAACGCTCGAATTATTGTTGTGGGTGAGGCCCCGGGACGGACAGAAGAGAAGATCGGAAAACCTTTTGTAGGAGCAAGTGGTAATCTTTGGAATGTTGTTCTGCAAAAAGTGGGTTTATTTCGGCCGGAGATAAGGGTTGAAAATCTCTGTGAAGTACGTCCCCCGGGAAATAAAATCGAGGCAATACCTTCTGAGAAATTAGCTTTATGGGTTAAAGATTTAAGAAGGCGCATTGATTCCTTTAAGGGAGCTAATGTTGTCGTTCCTATGGGTAATTATGCCTGTTTTGCTTTAACAGGAAAAGGGAAGGTTAAGGCTGGGATAAGAAAAGCTCTCGGAGAAGATATCAAAGTCACTGCTGCGGAGAAGAAAGCAGGGATTACAAAGCTCAGAGGAAGTATCTATCGTTATCGGACTTCCGAAGAAAGAGAGCTTAAGGTGATTCCGACAATACATCCGGCATGGTATCTTCATGGTAATATGAAGAAGCTGCGAAGGGCTTATATCGATTGGGAAAGAATTAAAAAGGAAAGTGCTTCACCTTATATCTATCGCAGGGATAGAAGGCATCTTATAGACCCTACAGAATATGAAATACAACAATACTGTGGTTTTATAAAGGCAAATCCTCAGTTTCCTCTGGCTATTGACATTGAAACCTGGGGGAATACTCTTTCCTGTGTCGGTTTCGCACATTCTCCGGATTATTCCATAACAATCACAACAACAATAAAGGAACAGCGGGAGCGATATCTTCCTTATATAAAATGGCTTTGTGAAACCCCAAACGAGAAAATCCTTCAAAACGGCTTATACGATACTTATTGGTTAAAGCCCTTTGGAATTGAGTTGAAAAACTGGTTCTGGGATACTATGGCAATGCACCATGCCCTTGACCCTTCGGATGAACATGCTTTGGATTATCTCTGTTCTATTTATATAAGAGACTACCGTTATTGGAAAGACGAAGCAAAAGATGCAGAAGAGATAAGAAAATATGCAACAGACTTATCTTCCCTATGGACATATAATGGGATGGACTGCTGCTACACCCACGAGCTTTTTAGTTGCTTGCTACAAGAATTGGAGAACAACGGTTTTTTGGAGTTTTATAAGCAACATTATTTGGAGATGTTTCAACCCCTTTTAGCCATGATGAGTCATGGGGTCAGGGTAGATGTTCAAGGTCAGAAAAAGTGGTGTAAGAAATTGCTTGAGGAATGTTACCGTGTTCGAAAAGAGTTGCGGAGTTTAGCTGGAGAAGAGCTCTATGCCAAAAAGGATTTTTCTCCTGTTAAGTTAAAAAGGTTCTTTTATGAAACACTGAAGCTTCCTAAACAGTTTAATAGAAAGACAAGAAGCATTTCCCTGGACGAGAAAGCCCTTAAAAAACTTATAAATAAATACGAGAGAGCAAAGAAACCCGGGAAACTTCTTTTGGAACACAGAAAGAAGGCAAAAATGGCCTCTTTTATGAAGGGTGCTTGGGATAAAGACGGGAGAATACGCTGCTCTTATAAATTTACAACTGAGTCAGGAAGGTTGAAAAGCGCAAAGAATCCTAAAAGAAAGGGCTATAATTTGCAGAATCCCGATAGGAGAATCAGGGGCACTTTTTTAGCTGATGAAGGTTGTGTTTTTATTCGTATTGACATGAGTCAAATTGAAGATAGGGTTGTGAAGATGTATACAAGACAGCCTAAAATGGTTGAGCTTGCTAATAGACACCCAAGTGAATATGATGCTCATACTCACAACGCCTCTAAAATATTCGGGATTTCTGAAGAGGAAGTTGATTATGACAGAAGATATTTCGGGAAGAAGGTTGTACACGGTTCACAACGGGCTCTTGGAGCAAACGGTCTCAGTGAAGCTCTTTTGAAAGAGGGTTATTTTAAAACGCCTAAGCAGTGCCAGGCGATGATTGATGCTTATTTTAAGGAGTTCCCTGAGATATATGACCACTATTTCCCTTTTATTCGAAAGCTCATGATGAAGTACCGCTCCCTGACTAATACTTGGGGGAGAGTTATTCATTTTAAATACGATCAATTTGACAATGCTTTATACAGGAGAGGGTATTCGTGGCCTCCGCAAAGTGAGTGTGCCGATTTATTAAATCAATGGGGGATTATTCCGGCCTATAAATATGTTGTTCAAAACAGGCTTAGGACAAGATTGAATATGCAGATTCACGATGAGGTTGCTGCTTCCTGTCCCCCGGAAGAAGCTTACGATTATACTATGTTTGTGGTTAAATCACTTGAACAGCCTCGTTATTATTTTGGAAATAAGTTAGTTGTCCCTGCAGAGGTTACTATTGGGAAAGATTGGAAAGATTCAGAACACGAATTCAAAAAGATGCCAAGTAGAAAAGAGTTTGAAGAAGTTGTTTATTCCGTCTTGGAGAGGGTGTAATAGATAGTGTTTTAGAAAATACTTTATGGAAGGAGCATAATAATGACTAAATTGACGAAAGAAGAAAAGCTCGCTTTAACTGGTTTAAAGAAAGAAGAGATGCAGGTGATTAAAGATATGGCATTGATGCAGGTTAATATGCGAAATGCTATAATGCAGGCAGAAAAATGGCAGAAAGAGTTTGCTGAAATCCATGCGATGCTTCTCTGTCTCCTGTATGAGAGGAAAGATAAGCAGGTAAGAATATCCGAAGATACAATAAAGTCTGTCATGGTGGGTGAATATCGCATTTGGAGAGAAAAAGACCCTGACGGTGGAGATATCGTTTTAACAGCAAAATTAATCACAGACGAATAAACAATGACTATTCTTCAAGAAACGCAGAACCTCTTGAAGCTGTATCTTCATGTTTGCGGAGAAGATGAAGTTCCTCCTGCTTATCATGTCTGGTCTTGTTTAACAGTAATAGCCGCTTGTGTTGGAGATAGGGTTTATTTTGAGAGGGTTAAAGAGATGCCTCTTTATCCAAACCTCTATACCTTCTTAATAGGAGAAAGCGGTAGTGGTAAGGGAAGAGCTATTCGTTTTGCAAAGAACTTTATTGAGGATATTCCTTTAGTAAATTATTATGAAGGAAAGATCACGGCACCTCGTTTAATAGATAAGCTTGGTCGGCCAACCTTTAATGAAGTTACAGGCGTTCGAGAGGTTGCAAATTCAAAGATGTTTCTTTCCTCTCCAGAGTTGGCTATGTCGCTTGGGAAAGGAGATTTAGCTCAATCGTTTATAGAGCAGATGACGGAACTCTATGGTGGGAGTACCAGGCTTCAGGAAGGTACAAGAACTCATGGGGATGTCGTTCTTAAAAATGTGTGTATCAACTGGATTGCTGGAAGTACAAAAGAGTGGTTATTAAAAGCGGTCAGTCCTGAAGCTATTCAAAGCGGTTTCTTCGCTCGAACAGTTGCGGTGTATGGAGACGATAATTGCCCCAGGATGTTCAGGCCAAAATATCCTCCTGATTATAGAGAGGTTCTGGAACATATTCAGGCAAGGATTCATCTTCTCTGTTGTATGCGAGGAGAGATGTTCTTAACAGAAGAAGCGGAGAAGTTTATTCATAGCTGGTATTTAAACAGAAAAAAACCAGAAGATGATCTTCTAAAACCTGTGTGGAACAGGCAGAGGGAAATTGTTTTGAAACTGGCAATGATTCTAAAGCTTTCAGATGGCGGAACAGGAATGCTTATTGATCATTATCATATCCAAGCCGCTGTGAAATTGAGTAAAATTGTCGAAGATACCATGCCCGATTTAGTGGAATTTGCCAGCCGAACCCCTGAAACGAGAACAGAATCTTCCGTGTCTCGTTTAATGAAGAGCCTCGGAACAGTGGATCATACAACACTGTTGAAAAAGGTATATCGCTACGGTGTTTCAGGAAAGCAGCTTCGAATTGCAATGCTGGACATGAAAAACAAAGGGCAGGTTCTGTTTGACCGTAGCGAAAAAGGTGGAGTTTTCTATACCTGGGTGGGTTGATTATTCTTCAGAATCCTGCTCAGGTATATTTTGTTCAACGTCCTCTTCCCATTCCCCGGTAGCTCCCGGAGTATCAAAAATGGTTCCCTCTTCTAACTTATTATAGAAATCCTGTGCTGCAACAGACATCTTTTGAAGGTCCATATTTGCAGCAGCGTTTTGAGCGGCAACCATTGTCACCATACGCTCAAAAGCTACACTTCCGGGACCCTTAGCTATTCCGCTTGTCAGAAGTTGTGTAAGTCTTGGTTGCGTTAAAATGCGGGAGAAAGCATTTGGAATTAAAAAGAGAGCTACGCCTCCAGCACCAATAGAAGTTATTGGTTGTCCGGAAAGAACAGCAGTACCAGCGGCACCAATAACTCCCGCTTGCATCAGCTTTACAATAACCTTTTCTCCAGATACCTGAGACTCAATGGCTTTAAGGGTTGTAGCGGCGTCTCTTAAAATTTTTATATCCTTCCCAAAAACCTTCTTAGCGAAATCCGGTTCGAGTCTGTCTAAAGCATTAGCAAGTTTCTTTCCGGAAAAGGATTGTGTTTCTTTATTGAAAGCTGTTGAAAGAACTGAATGTCTTATTGGTTGAAGAACGCTTTCTTCAAACATCTCTTTTGTTAAACCGGAAGCGCCCTTCACCCCAGGAAAGTCTCCTTTTGTAAAGAGGTTTTCAAGGGCAATTAATCTGTCCATTTTAACAGGAGTTGCTGTTCGAAAGGTGTTTAAAATTGCTGAAGGGAAGTCTTTTAATTTCTTTCCCATAGCACCCATAACCTTATTTCTAAGCCTTTCTGCTGTTGCTCCGGCGTAAGACTCAGCGAGGATATAAGCATCTTTCGCTGCCGGTATTTGATCTAATGTTTTTAGAATGTTTGGTTTTATTGCTTTATGAGCTTCGTTCAGCATGTTTTTAATTGCTGGTTCAATATTACCTTTTGAAAGTGCGTTTAATCTCTTTTTGATTTCAACAGCCCACTCTAAAGGGATATCATTTCCTTTTTTAGGTAAGAGTCCCCCCAAAAGATTTCTTATTTCTGTTGCAGGGGCTTCAAAACCCCTTTTGTTAAAGAGGTCCTGTAATGTTGAAATATTCGTTCGGAGCCCTGTTCCTTCAACAATATTATCTACTGCATCATAAAGTCCTTTACGAACGCCTCCCACGAAATTTATCTCGTTCGTTAAAATTCCATAGAGATTATCCCCAAAATCCTTTGGAGTCATTTGATTCTTTATACTGTTTAAATACCGTTCAAGGAGTCCGTCAACTGCCCGAATGTTTCTGAGGTCGAAATCACGCATTCTCTTTTGAGCAAACATTCCAGACCTTGCCCAAGAACCCACATTTTCGATAATATTTTGAGTGCCCCTGTTTACCTGATCGAGAGATAAGGAAAACGGTTTCCCCTTTGCTGGCGAAAGGTCACGCAAAAAACGCTGTGCAACCTGCATTTCAGGGGCTATCTTTTTCGGTATGAGCGCTGGACGTCCGGCAGAAGCAGCAACTTTCTTAGCAAAATCTTTTATGTGTTTTGTCCCTTTTGCAACAAACGGAACCACCCATTTATCACCCATTGTTGAAAGGGTTGCAGAAGCAACACCTTGAGTAACATTGTCCAGTTTTTGTGACATGAATTCGTTGAAGTCTTTATAATCACGACCGTTTAAAAGTTCATCAAGCTCTTCTGCTGCAACCTCAGAAAGACCAAGAATAGTTGCCATTGCAGGAGCTCCAACTCCTGTAGCTCCAGCCGCCACAGCAGGACCGTAACGAAGACCTTCAATAGCAACTCCTTTCATAATATCTTCAGTGAGTTCTTCGTCTGGAAGATTTCCTTCTGCGGCTGTTTCAAAGAAAGTTGCAGTTGTTTTGGGTTCTTCCTCTTTCGGCAGCATTTTAAAAACAGCATCAATCTTTTCCTGGGGCATATCAACAGGAAAGTCATACAGAGAACCGTCCGGGCCTTTTACACTTTTAGTTTCCATTTGATTAATCCTTATAATATTCTATCTTACCTGTTTCAGGGTTGTACCTTCCTACAGATTTAGACGAAGCTTCTTTAGGTCTTTTAATTGTTTTTTGATAAGGTTTTACAGCGCCTTTTGCAGCAGAAATCCGATATTGCATAATACCTGTTATTTCTCTCCAGGCAGCTTTTGCACCTTCTTTAGAAGCATAAAGGGTTGGGAGAATTTTTCTAATTCTCTGCACATCTTCTTCTCGCAGAGGACCCTTCTCACCAAAAGCCCTTGTTAAAAGAGCAAGATAACCCTCTCTGAATTTTATATAAAGAGCAGCAGCGCTTGCATCATCCCATATTGCCTGTCCCTTCCTACGGAGACCGCTTGCAAGTCTGGTAAAACCACCTCTTCCTCCTGTATGAATTCTGGAGGAAAGCTTTTGAAGGGAGTTCACTATTTTAAGAGCACTCTTTGCGCTTTCTATTGCGTCCTGAACCTTCTTTGTCTTAGGTGTCAGCTTCTTATTAATAACCTCTTGAAAAGTTGTTCCAATAGGGACGCCTAAATCAGTGGCCGACTTGTCCGAGACAGGCTGGTTTAACTTAACTCCGAACACCTGCTTCTCTTTTTCAGCGGCCACTTGTCCGGATTTAATTACTTCTCGCATATTCACTCTTTGCATTGCCAGATTTCTTTCTCTGGCCGAAGCAAGAGCCGGATCAATATTCATTAAAGAGAGTTCCTGTTTTAGCTCAGGAGACATAGGCGGTGCCTGGAGAGTCTCAAGGCGGTCTCTCACATCTTTAGGCATGTAGTTCATCTCGTTTCCTGTAACACGAACGGCTGCAAGATTGATCGCCGTTTTAAGAGATACCCCGGATAGATTTGGAAACGCCTGTCGAACAGCCCTTACAAAATCCGGGTTATTTTTCTTTGACTCTTTTAAACGATGGAACATTCCTTCATAAACAGGTTCTCTTTCCTTAAAACCAATACGGGACATTGCTTCCTTCGAAGGAAATTCCCCAAACTCAGCAAGATAATCTCCGAATACTTTATCGTTTCTTTCTGTCGGAGAAAGGTCTGTATAATCCGGGTTGGCCATTCCGGCCTGAAAATATTTATAAAAATGGGCATCAATAGCCCTTCGGTTCTTTTTCATCGTCATTGAAATACCGGTATCAGACATATTAAAACCCGTTATTTCAAAGCGGGGCGGAGGTCTCTTTCCTATTTCAAAAGACGGTTGAGTTGGAAGCTGTGTTTTAAATCTTGGAGGAGCTCCTTCTCTTTGGTGCGCTATTCTATCCGCTGTGGGAATATCTTCCGGGTTTACAACAGGTTCTTCTTCTGGGGAAACTTCCTCTTCTTCGGGAATCTCTCCTCGGGCAACAGCTTCTTTATGCTCAATCTCAGCAGCCTCTTCCTGATACTTTTCGGGTTTGTACATTCCCATCCCCATTAACTGCCGGAGATATTGAGCTCTTTCAGTAGCAATTTCATATGTTCCCTTTCCAAACTGTTTGCTGAAGATATCTTTGTTCATTTCAATAGTATGAACATCCCCCATCATGACAGCGTTTTTAAGAAAGCGTGCCTGTAAATCAAGGGAGCGCTTTCTGTCCTCCATATCTTTCTCCCAGGCTTTATCATCTTCATGAAGCTTCAGATTTATGTTTCTTGAAACAATGTTATTAATAGCGTTCATTATACCCGCAACATTATTACCCAATTAAACCACCTCCTCAGTGCCCCTGCGTTTATATGGTTTTTGGAAACCTAAAAGAGAAAATACTCTCAACCAAAAAGATGTGATTGAGCCAAAAACGAAACCGTATTTGTTTAAGCCAAAGTAGTATTTTCCATAGATTGTCATGGGTTTTACCATTAAAACATCCACAAGAGTTTTAACAAAGCAGGAGCGCTTCATTAAAGGAACAAGCCGGTCTGAAAGCCAATAATAACCTCTTCGGTTTCTTACAGTCATTTTCATATCTCGGTATCTTCTGACAATGGGGTGTAGATATCCGTGGGAAGCTATAAAAATGAAACAGCAGCCACCGCTGGAAAAACCGGAAGCAACATTCCCTGTAGCTGTTGTAGCTGCTCCTCTCACACTAGCAGACGCTTGTGCAGCGGTTCCCATACCCTGCGTGGCTGCTTGCAGAGTTCCGCCAACATAACCCGGAATACCTGAGATTAATTGTTGTGCGTATTGAGGACCTATTTGACTTGTGGTATAAGCACCTTCTCTTGAAATATTCGCTAAGATTGCCTCTCCAAAAGGTGTTCCGGCAAAACCGCTTCGAGTAATGTTTTCTTCTGCTCCCCGCACGGACTGGGAGGTAGCTCTCTTTGAAGCTTCCATTGCTTTTGAAATAATAGGAATGCGTGCCCCTACACCACCTGTGGTTAAAGCTTCCATGAGTTGTTTTGTGTATTCTCCTCTAATCTCCTTTGTTTCTCCCAAAAGACTCTGCATTGCTTGCATAAGCGCTGTAGTTTCTTCTGTGGCACGTCCTTTTGAAAGCCCCTCACTGCCAAAAAAGCTTTTGTGTGTTTTTACTAAACCCCCCATAATTATACACCTCTCAGTTTTTGATATGTTTTATAATAAGCACTTTCGTGAAAATCTTCTCTTTTTAAATATCGAACACACACTCCGTTGGGAAACCTTGGTTTAAACTCTTTATAACCCAATTTAAGCCCCAGAGCAATAATATTTTCAAGAGATGTACTTCCAAGAATAAAATCACAGCTTTTGAAACCTATTTCATGAGCCAAAACAGTGTGTGCAATGCCTTCTCTTGACCCTCGAAAATCCTCTCGTAACCAAAGGCTTAAAAAAAGTCCGTTCCCAAAAATTGGTGGGCAGGTGTTATACCAAGCAAAAAACTTTAATTCGGAATCAAATGTATAAATGCACATTGTTGGAGCAGACAAAGCTTTTAAAAACTGCGACAAAGAAATATCTTCAATACCCAAAAGAGCCTTTGTTTCTTTGAAAGAATAAAAGAACTGTGCAAAAAGAGCGTCATCCAAGGGATTCCCTTGATATAGTTTAAAGCCAAGATTTTTTATTTCCTTTTTCAAATCCATCATTGACTCTCGCTTGGAATATAGGCGTCTAAGGTCACTGCAAATATTTCCACTTGAGCGCTTACTGTACCACTAATTCTGACCCCAGCGATGTGCCCTTTTTTATTCACATTAAAAGTTGCTGTTCGAGACCTGAAACCGTATTTAGTACCGTCTCCCCATTTAAATGTCCCGTATTTTTTAGCACCGGTTGCTGTTGCGGAGAAACTCCCAAGAGGAATCTCAACACCATCAAGAATGAGAGTCACTGTAAAAGACTCGTCTTGAGTTATTCCTTCAATATGTACCCATCGAACCACAGCCTTTTTATCAATACTTAATAAAAGATGCCGAGGTTCAAGTTCAAAATTAATTGAAGCTCCTGCATCATCTACAGTGCCTGCCTTTTCAAGATCAACAATCCGATTGTTCAAATTAGCGTATATAATATCGGCATCAGAAGCGTAGTGAAAAGCATTGCAGCCAATACCAAGGTCCCGCCATGTCCCTTTTAAAATATTAAGGGCGATTGTCTGCGATGTGTCAGATATAATATATTCGTCTCTGGCATAAACAGCAACTACACCGGAAAAGGCGTTTAAGCTTCCAAGGTTCTCGTTTCGAAAGAGGCGTCCTATTGGTTCAAAAGAAACAAGAGGTGCTTGAAGTCCCTGAAGAAGACGGACACCGTCATTTGCTTCATAAAGTGCTCCCCCCGACGTTACAGCAACTGTGTGTGGTTTACTTGTTCCCGGAACATGGGCAAGCTCTCTTGCTGCGTAAGGGTTTGTACCAAGGATTTGAAAGCATCTGGATTCTGAAAAGACGACAAGAAATCCGTTACCGAATACAATTTTCTGCAAGGGATCGTCATCTCCCGTAACATCAACAAAACCTGCCATAGCTTCAGGACGTCCTATTGCAGAATAATAAAGGCGGCCCCGCTTCCCGGATTCAGACCTTGTTATCCAAAACATTGAAGCGTTGTGCGGTCCGGCGCAATCATCAAAAAAATCATAAGGAACAATATTATCATAGGGAAGTTCAGTATCTTCTAAATCTGCATCAACGATATCATCTGTATATGTCGTTGTAGTGTTATCGTCTATTGTATCAAGACGAAAGAATATTGTTCCCCCGGCAAGCGTTCTCCAGATTTCTCTTCGAGTTACCTGGCTATCACTTGATGTCGGTATAGAAGAAAGATCAACCTTCTGAGAGGTTGGAGTAGCTGTTGCCTCATTATCGTTTGGAAGGCTTCTGTGTCCTGTTGTTATGTTCTGAAATGTTATTAAATATTTGTAGGTCCCCGTAAGATTTCCAGCGGCACCCACAGCAGCAGAAGGGTCAGAAGAAGGTTTTTCAATTCCCCATGCAGTAACATTTCCGGATGAATCAACTTTGAAAAGCTCCCCGCCTCCTGCAACAAAGAGATAATCAACAACACCGGATGTAGGTGGCATAGAAGCAAAGGAAAGGCGATCTCCACTAAGCCCTGTTTTAATAGAAGAAAGAGCACGGTAAAAAGCTGTTCCTACTCCGGAGTGCACAATATTGTTAAAACGGACAATAGAGTGAGCGTCAAGGTTATGAATAAGGTTTGAGCCTGGACGGGAACGACCATAGTTTAAAGGGCTTACTCCTCGGGCTCTAAGAAGAGAACCATCGGGCATCTCATCCGTTTCAGTTGTAAGAAACAATCCCTGACGAAAATTTCTTATTGATTTCTGCATTTTATGGGTTTTCCAGAGCGTCTATTCTATAATCAAAAGAATTTGGGTTTGTGTCTCCGTCATAACCGACCTTGGTTTCAAGAGCTTCAACTGCTCTTCGAAGTTCGTTAATCTGTTCAGCAAGGACATCTGTAACATTATCAGTAACGCTTCCAAAATTGTCTATTGCTGTAGGAAATACTGTTGCCATTGTTTCTCCTTATGTTATGGATTTTATTAAACCGTTTTCAAAAGTGAAAGTGTAAGAATCTGTACCGCTTTCATTAATTGTTTTCTCAGATGTCTCTCCCGAAAGACGTTCAGAGAGAATCGCCAGAAAGTTGTTCAAATCATTAAAAGCTCTCAAGAGTTCTTCATACGAATCATTCTGAGGCGGCTCTATTTGATAATATTCAGAAATTGCCATTGTTTATACCTGAAGATATTTTTCGATAAAAGAGCGGAGTTTAGCTATTGTATTTGCTGCTTTCAATTCTGCAATGTCCGCTTCTGTTAAGTGGCTTTTTTTGGGAGTATCAATAAACTTTTCAACCCATTTGCCATTCTCCCATCCAGGCTCTTGCATACCTTCCGGAGGAGGAGTTGTTATAGCATTTGGGGGGAGCACTTTGCCAGTCTCACGAATAGTTACTTTTCTGCCATCTTCTTCGTAATAAACTGCTCCCCTGAAATCCGGTTTTTTTGTCCACGTTTTACCGTTAAAGACAGCAGCTTCTCCCTCTTTTAAAACCGGAGGCTTTTTCTTTGTTGCTTTCGCCGGAAGGAGATATACAAGTTTCTCCTGTTTTTCTGTTTCAAGAGGGTCTAAGTGGGCTTTACCTTCTTTGATAAAAATCCCCTCTTTGTCGTAATAATAAATTTTCATCTTTTTTCTCCTTAATATTTAATACACCACATTACTGAAATATTTCTTGGTCTGTTTTCGTTTCCTCCAACGCTTGAATGGGTATGCGCACCTGAAGACTCTGTTTGGCCAGTATTACTACCTCTCGCAGAGATATTAGTTGTAGGGAAACCTGATCCCATAGCCCCAGAATCATAAAGAGTATGCGTATGTGCTCCAGCACTTCCGTGAGTATGAGCTTCAACTTCATCTCCCTGTTTCGTTCCAACTTTATCTCCTGTTTCTCCATCACCTCTATCTGTTCTCGAAGCTGCATCCGGGTCATTTCCTGCTCCATGATCATAACCACGAAGAAACTCACCTCGATCATCAGGGATAGCTATTTGATCATGAAAAGAATGTGTTCCGGTTCCTGTATCTGTTATATCAACAGCAGCGCCTCCCTGAGTAAGAGACACTTGAAAAGTGTCGGTTGTGACGTTTATAATAAAATACTTAGTATCAATAGCCAGTCCTGCGGGAAGTGCCCCTCCGGAATTGGTCATCTCAATAATATCGTCATTGGATTTCCCGTGTGCTGCTGATGTAATTGTATCATCTCCAGCGCTTGCAGTGAAATTGACTCCGGTGTTTAAACCATAACTGTTTCCTATTTTGTCATAAAGATTTTCATAAGTTGTTATAGATATTAAACTTCCATCGTTTTCAAGAAACCCAGCGGGAACTGACTCTCCTCTAAAGGGGAAACTGAATCCAGTCCAATCAATTCCTGCTGTCGGGGTCTCCCAAGCGGGAAGACCGGATACCACTTCAAGAAGCTGTCCGTTTGATCCAATAGGAAGTCTTTGAAGAGCTCCGGAGTTTCTATAATAAATATCCCCGTCCGCATCGCTTCCAAGCTCAATTCCCTCAGCTTTATCAACAATACCGTTGTCTCCGGTATCGTACACGGATTTCTTCATTGCGCCTTCTTGCCAGGAAGGAAGACCGGAAGATAGTTCAAGAATCTGACCATTGGAACCTGCTGGGAGTCTTGTAAGATGTCCACCACTGCGGATGTATATATCCCCGTCAGCATCTGACCCCAAAGTAATGTCAACCATTCCAAGAGATATCCAACGCTTTGTCCCTGGGTTTACATCCGGGGCAATGATGTGTGGGGGAGCTTCTGTCGCTCCGGAAGTTGCATCAAGACGATATAAGATACATCGATCATCGCTTAAAGCGACTAAAGCAACATCCCCGTTGTTTAATATATCTCCATCAAGTTCCGCTCTGTCAAGAGCTCCTGTCCCTCCTCCAGTTAAAGCGGTTGCACCATAACAAATAGCCATAATTTACTCCTTAAAAAGTTGCCAGAAGATTCGCAAGATTTTGACAGGCTTCTGCAAAAGCTAAATCCTGCTGTTCTCCCGGGTGAGATGTCTCTCTTGCAAGTATTTCAAATAATATAAAAAGAACAGCCCATTCAGGAATTTTAGTGTCTCTTGTCTCACTGAAGAAAAAGGCAAGTTCTTTTAAGCGGGGTGTCTGTTGCCAGATAAAATCAGTAGTATTTTGCCAGACAAAATCGGTTGTATCAATAAATTCAAAGTCTTGAATAGTCCCCCCGCCAGCCGGAGATGGAAAGAGTCTTATCTCTCTTGCACTTTGCTCTTCTTGAAGATATGCAAGGGCATCTCCAACAGAACTTCTCCAATCCATACTATAAGCCTCAAGCTGTTTTACATCCACAAAATTAAGTTGCTTTGCTTTATGGAAAGCAGCAAGGATTTTTATTGCCGATGCCGGATAGGGATAGGTATGCTGTCCGGTAACAACATCGGACAAACTCCAGTCAACTAAAGGGTGTAAAGAGCTTTGAGCAATATCTTGAAGCACCTCAGAATAGATATCACTTATAGAATCCTCATCAAAATCACTGTGCATGAAAGTCTTTATTAAGTTTAATATCTCTGTTTTGTTTGAAAAAGTTGCCATTATCTAAGTACCAATAAGTGATTTTTAAGCGCTTTCGTAAAAAAGGGAAGCTTCTTTTTAAATTCGACAAACAGTCTTTGATGAATAAGGCAGATAAGCTCCATTAAAAGAATTACAAGATCAATATCTTCATCGTATAATTCAAAGGTGTCTGTTGTCTTTGTTAGCTCGTCCGTGATTTTTGAATAGGTTATTTCCACAGAATCCGCAGTTGAGAGAGCCGGATAGATTATTAATAAATCCCTTCCAATTTGAGCATAAGATTCAAAGCGAGTTCCTGTCCTTTTAAACCAATCGGTATCATAATCAGCATATTCCCTCCAGTTTTTCATTTTATGGAGGGTTCTTCCCCCGGAGGTTATTTTAATAATATCAACAGCGTCCGGAAATTGGTCTCGAATTGTATAAATAAGGGTATCTGCTGAAGTGATAAAGGTACCGGAAGCAAGAACACGGCGAAGGCGAGCATTCAATGTCCGTTGCACCCTGGATAAAAGAGGTATTAAAAGAGTTGTATTATCATACGCAACGCCACCGTCTGCTCGAAGGCGGGTTAAAAGAATACTTAAAACATCTGAAACTGTTTTCGCCATTTTTCATATCTTTACATAGGCCAGCGGTTGTAGACAATATCATGAGCATTTGTTATATCTCTTGAATATCTCTGAGAAGAACCAAAACGTGTTAAGATAAAAGAGAGATCATCAACACCACGATCTGTCTTAACTGCTTCCTGTATACGTTTTTCAAATCTGGTTTCCTGTGCAAATTCGTCATTTCGCCAGGATTGTCCAATTTCAACTTGCCCTGCTTTATACGCCTCTGCCTTTAAATATCGATAGAGATCGATAAGAGCACCCTCTTTAAGTATATAGGGGTCTATTTGCGGCGGAATTGTATCTGTTATTTCTAAATCAGCAGGGGCTTTCCAATAGACATAATTTATTAATTCGCTTGTTTCACTGTAGGGATAGAATTCAACAGAGATAACTCCGTTGGAATCCACACCTTTTTGAGAAACTATTAATGGAAAAGAACTGTAGTTTGTTCTTCCGGGAGCAATGCTGTCCAACTCTTCCTGGGAAATAGGTCCATGAAGTTTCGTTCTAAGACGTGTATGAACAAAAGAGCCCAGCCATCGAACATCTGAAGCGAGAGAATGATTTCTTTGAATAATAACAAAAGAACCACCGGAAACATCATCCTCTGAAAAGGTGGAATCAAGGGTAATCTGAGTCTCTGAATCAACAGAGGCTATTTTATACCATGCTGAAGATATCTTGATATAAAGGTTTTCTTTATCTCCTGCGGTAAATTGCGTTACAAAAAGGGTTCCGACACCCGTTACAATTAAGCTACCTCTGTTAATTGAAACTGTGCCGGTTTTGTAGCTCGCCGGAATTACGACTTCCGCTACCTCCCTAAGATGCCGAAAACGGACACGAGAAACAAGTTGTTTATATCGATTATTAACCCATCGAACCGCTACGAGATATCCTGCGTCAGTTGATGCTGCTGCCAAAACATCTCTTACAACTTCTTCCACAGTAGCCATTATTTTTTCCTTTGTCTCCGGGGTTGTTCAAGCTTTTTCATTATATTTTGAATGTGCTTCTTCCTCTTTCCAAGATTGGAGGTTGGGTTTGGACCAATCACATCCGGTTTATCCCATTGTCCCTTACTCCTTGCCTTGTTTGTCGTTTTTGCAGGTTTTGATTCAAAAGCTTCTTTCACAGCAGTTGTTGCTCTTTTCTTACCCCTTTTAACAGCATCAACCGCTTCTTTTCCGGCAGCTTTGTAAAAGTCAGAATATGTTTTCTTCGCTTTTTTAAGAGCTTTTTTAAGGCTTTTCAACCACCCTTGAGGAGTCGGTGTATGTTTTTTAGGAGAAGCTGGAGCCTTCTTTTGTTGCGCTGTCTTCACAGCATGCTGCGGAGGTTTCCTTAAAATACCTTGCGCCATTTTATTTTCTCCTTATCGTGGGACCTCGTAAAATATCCTCCATGAGTTCCTCTGTTGTTTTTGTTTTTAAAAGCTTTTCGGCAGCCGACTGATATTTCTTTTGGGCAGACGGAGCCGCTGCGTTTTCATAGATACTTCTAATTGAATCTGCCATACTCATTGCCTGACCTGCTTGAGGAACCATCATAGCAAGAATTTGTTTCCCTATCTGATGCGCTTTCGACTCCAAAAAAGGTACTTTCTTCTTTTCACCTTTTCCATCCTCAAAAAGGTCTGAAGCAGATTTCTTTCCTTGAGGAGCATCACGAACAACACCGGAAGCCTGAGACGTTTTAGTTGAGGAAGGCATTGCCTGTTGTGCAAGTTTCTTTTGTTTTGCCGTGGCTTTCTTTTTCAGGGCATCCTTTTTTTGTTTTGCGAGTTCAGCTTTCTTTTTCTCTGCAAGCTTCTTTTTAGCAGCTTCCTCAGCGGCTTTCTTTTTTGCTCCGGCCTGAACTCCTTTTGCTACAACAGCCATAAGGACCTCCTATGATGCTCTGGCTTTTCTCATTCGAGAAGGTGTTCCAACCTTCTTTTTCGGAAGACGCTCTTCCGGTGTTCGAGTGAAATCTGCCAACTGTTCTTCGGTCATATCCTTTGTTATCTGCGTAATGCGCTTTCGCACTCCACGGGGGATATCTTCGATTGTGACATCTCCCCGCTTGAGTGCAAGAGCCATTCCCATAAGACCCCTTTGAGCCCTACTTTTTGCAGGCATAAGTATTCTCCTTTCTTGCAAATCGCAACAAAATCCGACTTTAGCCGGTGCTGCCGTCTATTCCTCTCCAGGTTCCAAAGCCTTTTGTATGTCTCTGATACACTGTGGCAACAGCATTCTTAGTCCACGGATCATCGAACATATCAAAAATGGGCTGATCTCTCCACAAAAAGTTGAGGTCGTGCACACCCTTTGCAGCGGCTAAAAACCACTGTGTTGAAGAGGTAAAATAATGACAAACCATCCAGGTTAAGTCCTCTTCAATAAGTGCATTGATCTCATTCTGCGAAGTATAGGCTTTATGCGGAGAGCCAAGAATTTCTCTGGCCGTGAACTTATCCGCACTTGAAATAAGAATCTGTGTCGGAGCCATTAAACGAGGCAGATTTCTCTCGTCTGTCATATCTTCAAAACGAGTGATTGCTGCTTGAAGACCAGTCTGAGAAAAACCGACATCAGGATTCGGCCTATTTGCACGGGATACGCCATCCATACCTGTGTGGGCAGTAGAACAGAGAGATTCAGACGCAGTAAAACCTGCATAAGAAGTTGAAAAAGCGTTGTTGAGAACGCTCCATGCATCCACTTCTTGTCGGTTTCGAGAGGCTCTGGCGAGTTCTTTAACCATTTCTTTCAAAACACCGTAAAGCTCGTCTCTCCAGGCTTCCCAAGTTATTTCAACTGCGAGACCGTAAGGTTCAGCTTCATAAACCTTCTGTCCACCAATAAGGATTTCATCCATGCTGAACTGCTCTCCTTCAGGTTTTGTCGGGAGAGTTGAAAGTCCTGAAACCTGCTGATCCGTTACGGGGTTCCATTCCATATTGTCTATATTGAAAAAAGACGGAAACTCCAGAGGGCGCTCCTTTCCTGTATCAACATAAACCTTTCTTAAATCGGGTGCGAGTAATGCTGCAATCGCTCCTCTTCTTACTGGGGGCATTTTAAATCCTCCTTCGCTTAAAGTTAAAAGTTAATCAATAAAACGACCATCGGCGATGAAAACGAAATAAACCTTGCCGTTTGTTGTTCCAACAGGGTCTTTAAAGCCGATGATTACAACACTTACCGTAGTGGTTTCAGAGGTGTCAATGTACCAGACACCGGTTCCGCCGTCCTGAGCCAAACCATATTTCGTAAAAAGGTCGGTTTGAGCGATTGCGGAAGCCGCTCCGATAACTCCTTCAAAAACCTGTCCGGGGAGAGCGGGGCAATAACCAATTTCATTTGCACCGGCTGCTCCGTTATTACCATCTTCCAAAGCAACACCAAGAATGTTCGTAGGGTCTGCTCCAGCTTCTGATAAATAACCAGCAGAAGGGACAAGAACAGCACCCTTCTTAAAAGTTTCAGAAGCTGCCTCCGGACCCACAACAGTAGGAGTTGTGTTTAAACCAAGTTTTTTTGCAGGTTTGATATAATCTGCTGCAACTATAGCCATTTTTAAATCCTCCTTCTTTATAAGATTTAGGAAATTATTTTCCCTTTAACACATTTCTACACCTTTTGTAAAGTTTTATATCACCTCCTCTCTATAATCCAGGTACAGTTCCTTCTCGAAGCATTTTATCTCTGGCTTTAGATGCTACACCTTGAGCACCCTGAGCAAGATTAATACCAGCTTCGCCTGTGTGCACTTTAATACCTTTTCGAGAGTATTTTGAACCAAGCTCAACCAAAGACGACTCAACGCCGAACTGTTGTCGAAGGCGCTTCTCTTCCATCTTTTTATCGATAATCTTGGCTTGCTTTTCAGGTATCCGCATGAGAAGGACATCACCAATTCGGCGAGTTCCATCAGCCTCTTTCTGTTCGATAGCTTCCGGCATTTTACCTGTTACAACTTTGTAACCAAGAGCTTTCATGCGCCATACAGCCTGTCCGTTGAGACCATAATAAACCCATTTATAGACATAACCTTTTTGTTTATTGGAAACTTCGAGAAGATTTATCTTATCAAGAATTTCTCTGTCTTCTTTAAAAGCTGATGCGTCTATAGCATGTACGCCACTTTCCTCATTCAACTTTTCGGCGGCTTCTTCAAGACGCTCTTTTTGCTCTGAGCTAAGTTTCACCTCTTTCTGTTTGTCAACATCGCTTGCCTTAATAATTTTAATATTGTCCATTATTCGCCTCCTTCTTCATAAAAATCTTTGTTTTGTTCATAGTGATCTACCCAACCATCGTAGCCAAGTTTCTTATAATAAGAATCAATACTGCTATGCCCGGCAGCCTTAATCGCATCAAGATTATCTTTAGAAAGAATATCCTCTGGAGAAGGTATCTTACCCTTTTCATCCGGGGAGTTTCTTTTCGTTCGAGCGCTTGGATCAGTTGTCAAATCAGGGGGGTCTTCTTTTCTGAGACTTTCCTGAACCTTCAAGTCTGCTATTTTATCAACATTCTGCCCAACAGCAAGATTATAAGCTGCAAGGCGAACCTCAGGATTCATTCGAACTTCAGGAGCCATAGCGTTTAGGGACTCCTCAAAATTCTTCTTAACCTCAGGAATTGTTAAATGTGGCATTTGCCCCTGAGTAACCTGATCAGATATTTGATCAAGAACCTGGACACCGTCTGATCTAAAGGTTTCAAATTTGTGATCAAATTTCAATTCGAGTTTCTTTTCGTTCAAGCGATCTCTCTTTTTAATAAGGTCTCCAACACCCTTGCCAGCATAAACAGCTTCATCAATTTTACTGTCAATGGCAGCAAGGTCTTCTTCAATCTTAGCTATATCTGTTGAAAGTTTTGCACCGGTATCAACCGGGGGCGCTGTTGGAGTTGCAGGGGCTGCTGCAGGTTGCCCAAAAACTTCCAGTTTAAGATTGATTTGTTCCATCGTGCTTTTTAAAGAATCAAATTCCTCTTTAGTGGCAAATTTATCTTTTGTATCCCCCTCACCAGCTTTCGGGTCCGGAGGAAGATCACCAGCAGAACCCTTCTTTGAATCATCAACTTTTTTATTGTTCCCAAAAATTCCCATCACTTTTTCTCCTTTTCTTCCTTTTTTTCTCTTTCAAACATTGTTATTTGATGGCGAAATTCCTTTATCGCCTCCATTTTGCCGAGTGCTTTTGACGCTTCCAAAGAACTTTTTTCAATCTTGGAAAGAGCCTCTTCGGAATACCTTTTGATAAAATTCTCTGCATTAACCCAAAAAGAGGTGTAGAGAGCAGAATCTTTCACCAAAGCACTTATCCAAACTTCTTTATCCATATAATTATCCATCAAACAGTTCCTTCCACAACAGGGGTTCCGGCAGGAATGGGACCTTCTATATTACCACTACCCATAGAACCTATCAACTGTTGTAAAGCATCCTGGGGAGAGCTTATTGTTGCCTCTTCAATTTCATCATTTATGTCTACAACAAAAAGAGCGGGGTCTCTTATTTGATCAAAAGTGCGTATTGTTCTGTCAATTATTTCTGAGGCGGATTCAGCCACCTTCTTTGCTACAGCTTTCACCGCATCAGGGGTTTGCGGATTAACAGCAATCGCTACAAGATTTAAAGTTTTCTCATAATATTGCGCCAGGAGGTTCGAAAGCATAAGAGCATTCTGTCTATCAGCTTCTTTGTTCACGGAAGCATCAGAAGCGGTTAATTCCATTGACATATGTTCATCGAAATCCTCTTGCTTTAAAATATTAATGACCCGAGACCCGTCTTCAACACCAAGAATCCTTCTAATATGGGCAGCTACTTCTGCATTTCCACTTAAAAGCTGTTCCTGGTATCGATAGAGACACTGTTTTAAAGCAGCGGCAAAACCATCTCGAATACCTGCAAAGGCGGGAGTGAAACGCTTGTTGACCTGTTGAAGCATTGACATTGCTGTTATGCCCGGGGTTCTTGTACCAAGTGTTGCTGATGGACGGGGGGTGAGTTCATTCACTCCAACTCTGCGTTCTGCAAGTTGAATAATCTGTTGCTGTACAATATTGAGTGAGGGATAAACCTCTCCCATCTGTTCTGCAACAAGGTCTTCCCGAGGCTCCATTGTCGTGATAACCTTATTCGGAAATAATGTCATATTCGAAGGAATGCGGCCTTCTTTACCAATCCAGAAACGACAGTTTGCCAGAAGCACATTAAGTATTTGATAATTGTGCAAATCTGTAAGCTCTTCCTGATAAGGCCCCATCATCTGAAGAACACCCAGCCCATAAAAAAGATGAGCACGCCGTTGATAAACAAAGGCCTCAATAGGTCGCCTGTCGTAAGGAGCATAAGATAGTTTTAATACCTTTCGGGAAGTACGATCAAAAACAGCGTAGAGGTCTTCGTTTATTCCATCATTATCAATATCATAGTGGAGATAAACATCAATGATTTCATAAAGATGCCCCTTTCTTTGAACGCCTTCGATATGCTTTCCAAGAACTTCTCTTCGATTTCGAACCCAGCCACGGGTTCCTGCAGGTGTTATATTATTACAATTTTCCCCAAGATTCCATTTGTTTATTTGGGCGTCTTGCATAACCTCCTGCTTAGTTTTCCAGAAACGCAATCCAACCCAAGGTATTTCATCCAACTCAGAGTTTGTTCCTCCAGGAACAATGACATCTTCCACGGGAATAGTCCTTACCCGGGGACCCTGAGAAATAACTTTTGAAATACGGGTCTTCTTTATCTTCTTAACCCAGGGAACGTAAAAAACACCTGTGCCCAACTGAACATCGTCTAAAACAGCCTCATCCCCAGTTGTTTTAATATTGGATTCGTTCTCCGCCATCCAATTTATGAAACGCTGCAGAGCTTTAACATTTGCAGAAGTTTCCGTATCTCCCTTCTTTTTGGGAACACCTCGAACAGTCACAAGCGGTTTTACAGAATAAATTAAATCCATTGCTTGTGCATAGATCGAATCAGAGGCGATCGCCCCAAGGGTTATTTCAACATTCGGGGCATTTTCAATAGGAAAGTTTTGAACTTCTTTAGAAGGCTGTCCTTCATATTGCCGAAGATTTTCTCTCCAGGAAACTTCCAGAGAGTAGCGGGAGGAAAGGGCATCCTCTATTTCTATTGAGAGGTGCTCTGCAACTGCATCAAGCTGTTCTTGTGTCGGGGAAAACTTTTCCCGGCTTTTCACAAGTTCAATTATTTTAGCCATTTTATAGTCCTAAAGTAAATTGAAAATTATAGAAACATCCCCAAATGTTGTGAAAGTCTGTTCTGAAAATAAGATGTATGGAAATATTCGAGACCCCCGGGGAAAAGAACCCTCTCGTTGATCCGCAACACCATCAGCAGTTCTTCGAAAAAGAGCCGGTCCGGTATTTGAGCCCTCACGAATAAGGAGCTCGTCATTTGCTGCTGAGGGGTCAAAACGAATATTGCTTATTAATAATCCGGACTTTGCAAAACCGGGAAGGTCGTCTACAATATTCCAATTACCGGAGGCGGTATCCCAAGTAACCTCGATGACACGCCCTTTAACTGTTGTTATTGCTGCCATAATTAATCTCCTATGCTATTTTAACTGTTTCAGCTTTAAACTCCTCATTAACACTATTATAAGCTTTTGTCAAACAGGATAAAGCTTCTTCCTGTTTAACCTTCTTATTCTTTCCTTTTTTCAGAGATATCATCTCCTGTTTAAAAAAGGTTTTAAGCCGATGAATATATTGATCAGGGTCATATTCAAGAACAATATGTGAAGGTCCGTCTAAAACATTTTTTAAAATTGCGTGTCTCAAAATAGACATACTATTCCTCCTTAGAATTCTTTTGCGATGAAGCCCACTTTTGATAAAATCTTCTTTTCAAGGCTTCTATAAAAAACATCTACAGCTCTTAAATATATAGCTGATTCGGTTGTGTGCCCAGAATCGGAGTATACGATGTAGGTAATTTTGATAAATTGCTCGTCTGGCATATTGTATGCTGAAGAAGGTACATAAAGACCACTGGCCTGATGGCTGAGATTGAGTGTGGTTAGTAAGTTTGCTTCATTGTCTCTTATCTCAGCTTGAGGATATTGGTCTGTTGCGCCGTCTTCTATTTGAAGAAGTACAGGGACTTCCTGTCCGACTGCTATTCTTGTCTCTGCCATTATTATATCCTCACACCTGCTGCTGTTATTTCAGTACACTCGGCAATTAAAGATATTATCCGTTCCCTTTCCTGTTTAGCTTCAGTTATTTCTTTTCTAAGTCTATACTTATCTGCGGTAGCTTTTTGAAAAGTAGAGGTGTTTGTGATTTCCTCAGCTTCTAATTGAGCAATCTTGGTATCTAATATCTCTTTCTTTTTCTCAAGCTCTTTCTTTTCAATTCCCTCAGCCATTTAGAGCACCTCCCTTGCAGCAGCTCGTTCATCAATTATCTCTTGTGGTATATCATCACCAGCACCTGGGTCAACACTTCTTACCACATACCAGTCCGTATCATCTAAATACTGTTGTGCTTGTTCTTGGAGTTCTTCAGTAGTAGGTGGATGAGCTGCATCATAAGCATCTTTCTCAGCTTGAGTTTTTTCAACCACCTGACCATTTTCTATCTTAAGATAGAACCAGCAAATATGAATTACCTCATCCCAATTAGGGACTGGTGCTATTGCACCCTCTGGTAACGGAGTGCTACCGCTTAATAAATCAACACCGTCTTCTACTGGCATCGCATATCTCATACCGTAAAAGCCTCCTTTAACATTTCAGTCATTGGTTCAGGAGCAGGAGTCCCACTTATCATTTGTCTTTCAGTTAAAACATTTCTTTGTCTCCCTAT
>Ga0164311_10000191_pt1 | contig 24327 bp, 19 predicted proteins | sample GuaBasSedimGuay2_FD_121796 | JGI IMG/M metagenome (GOLD analysis project Ga0164311, IMG submission 121796) | Subseafloor sediment microbial communities from Guaymas Basin, Gulf of California, Mexico - Guay2, Core 4569-9, 9-12 cm | ecosystem: Environmental > Aquatic > Marine > Hydrothermal vents... | reverse complement strand
TTGGGCAGATTCGCCGTCTGAGTCAGTGAGAAACCAGGTTTTTTCTGAAAAACCTGGTTTCTTTCCCCGACTTTTTGAAAAAGATACAAATAGGCTGCGTCAGGGTGCGAAATATAGGCTGAGACCGATGAAACCGACACGACCGTCGCGCCGGTACTGATCCAGTCGTTCGATCCCCTGCATCGCCCAGTTCTGCCACAACGACTCGGAGTCGACCATAGTGAGCATGGCGATTTCGACGTAGCCGTTTCCCAAGCATTCGAGGGCTTGATCGAAGCATAGCTGACAGTGATCGACCGGCTCGTGGTAGACAAAGCCCCAATGGAGGGTGAGAACCAACCGTTCGCGATGCCAGCGAATGGCCGGGCCGATGGCCTCCCAATAGTCGGCGTGGGCGTTCAAGGGGTCGTTGTAAATGAGATCAATGTAGTTGACGCCGGCCGGTACGGCTATGTCGAGTACCGCATCCATGTTCTCGTGATTGACTGGAGTTTAGAGACCGTTCTCGGTTGTTTAGGTAATCAATTGGGAATCATTTGTGCACTGTCCCATCGGGCGGGGGGGGGCGCTTTGTATGGTGTTGTGATTGTAGTATATGGCAGCTTTGCACAAAAGTCAAGAATAAAACCGCCCCACCCGTAGCGGGGCGGTCGTTTGGGCGTCACTCGCAGCGCAACGCCAACCTGGATCACGTCAGGCGGTGCAGCGGGCCAACTTGCACAGACAGGCGGGACAGGGTAGAATCAGGGCAACACTATTCCAGCGGAGATTGCAAATGGATACCATTGTAAGTTGCACGAACGTCCACAAATCCTTCCTGATGGGCCGGGAAGCGGTGCAGGCGCTGCGCGGCGTCACCCTCGAGGTGACGCGCGGCGAGATCGTCTGCCTGATGGGCCCTAGTGGTTCCGGCAAGACCACGCTCTTGAACATCATCGGTGGGCTGGAGGAACCGAGCCGGGGTCACGTGCTCGTGGATGGCGAGAACGTCGTCGCGCTGCCGGAGGACGCGCTTTCCGAGATGCGGCTCACCAAGATGGGGTTCGTCTTTCAAAGCTACAACCTGCTGGCCAACTTTACGGCGCGCGAAAACGTGGAGGTGCCGATGGCCCTGGCCGGGTTGAGTCGGCGCGAACGCCAGGATAAAGTAGAGCGGCTACTGGAAAGCGTCGGGCTGGCCGACCGCGCCCGGCACTATCCCAGCGAACTTTCCGGCGGGCAGCAACAACGCGTCGCCATCGCCCGCGCCCTGGCCAACGATCCTCCCATTCTCATCGGCGACGAGATCACGGGCGATCTGGATTCAGAGACCGGCTTCGAGGTGATGGAAGTCGTCGCCAAATTGAACCGCGAACAGGGTACCACGGTTGTCTACGTCACCCACGACCCGCGCATGGCAAAATTCGCGGGGCGGACGATCCAACTGCGCGACGGGTGTATCGTGGAGGAAAACGCCGCCCTATGATCGCCCGGTATGTGTTGAGAAGTTTCTCTCGCCACAAGGCGCGCACCGTCATCATGGTGCTGGCCCTGCTGGTCGTCACTGCGATGCTGGTCGCGCTCAACAATGGCGTCGAGTCGCTGCAACGGCAAGTGGTCGAGATCGTCGAGCGCGAGGCGGGCGAGCACGACATCACCGTCGCCCGCGCCGAGACCAGTCCCAACCAATACATAGATGTCGAGCGCGTGTCCGCCATCCTATCTGCCGCAGACCCGGTCGTGAGCGCCGTCTACCCCCGCTTCCTGGCGACGGTCGAGATGGAAGGAGCAGGCGAAGCGGGCAACGCCTCGCTGCTGGCGCGCGCGCCGGAGGACGACCTGGGCCAGGTGACGATGCTGGAGGGAGAGTACAACCTGGAAGGAGATCGCATCGTCGTCCTGCGCGTGACGGCCGATACTTTTGGCCTGAACGTCGGCGACGAGGTTGACTTGAGCTACATCTTGCCCCTCTTTCGTTTGAAGGGATACGACCTGCCGGAGAATGCCAGCGTGGGGCGCGTGACGCGCCGTTTTACCGTCAGCGGCATTGCGCTGGCGACCGGGTTGGGTGGCGGAGTGCAAAACGGCATCCTGGTCAGCGTGGCGACGGTACAGGATTGGCTGAACATGCCGGGCCAATCCGAGCGGCTGGTGGTGGTGCTGGATGAGGCTATCTATGGTTCCCTGAACACGCAGACCTCGATCTTTCGCGTGCGCCGCATCGCCGAGAAAATGTACGACGCGCTGAGAAACGAGGCCGAGACCTACGCCTTCTCGCTCGACAAGGCACAGGCGCTCGATTTTAGCGACGTGGCCTTTGCGGTGCTGCGTTCCATCAGCGCGGTCTATGGTTTCCTGGTGATGGGCGTCGTCGGCCTGCTGGTCTATTCGATCATCAACACCAACGTGGAGGAACGGCAACGCGACCTGGCCTTCCTGCGCGTCCTGGGGGCCAAGCGCCGCCACCTCTTTGGGCTGGTGATGATCGAAGTGACCCTCATCGGGCTGATGGGCGTGGGGCTGGGGATCGTGGCCGGACAGGCGTTGAGCGCGTCGGTGGTGGCCCCTATCGCCAACTATCTCATCGCTAACGTCGGTGAAGCGGGCGAGGAACTGGGCATCCAATTTCACATGACGCTCACTGTCGCCGCGATGGTGCGGGCAGGTGTGATCGCCACAGTCGTACTGTTTCTCTCCGCCATCGCCCCGGCGCGCAAGGCGGCGAACACCAAGGTGCGTCACGCCATCAATCCCGGCTCCGCCGATAGCATCCAGATCGAAGACCTGGCCCGGCTGCGCTCGCGCAAGTTCGACGTGCGCATCGTCATCGCCGGCATCGTGCTGACCATCATGTGGCTGTTGATCTTTATCGGCAACAACTTTCTCTTTGTGCAGGGCAACGAATCGGTCATCAGCATCTTTATGTTCGGCGGCATGGCATTGCTCGTGATCGGGGTCAGCCTGCTCTTTTACGCGCTGACCATCCCCTTCGAGCGCATCCTGATTTTCCTGGGCGATCTGATTGCCCCCCGGCTGGCCTTTTTCGCCGGCCCGAACCTGGTGCGCGCCAAGCAGCGCAACACGATCATCTCGCTGATGGTGGTCTTTAGCGCCACACTACCCACCTTCCTGGGGACTATGACTGCGTTGGAGCAGGAGAATTACAGCGTCGAAGCCCGCTTCCGCAACGGCGCGCCAGTGGTAGCAGAAGTGTCGCGCTGGCGGCGGTACTTTTTCAGTCAAAGCGCCGAGAAAGGCCTGTTACCCAGTTTTCTGGACGAGTTCCGCGCTGTGGAGGGCATTGAGCAAGCGGTTGGGCTGGCGGCCGAGTATCACGCCGAGGTGACCAACAAGGTCGAACTGCGAGACGTGGCGGTGCAGGTGCAGGGCCTGACCGGGACGCTGGATGGCATCGTCTACGCCGATTTGACCGAGTACTATGCCGGACTGGGACAGTCCGCCAGCGGCCCACACACCTTTGACGAGATACTGTCCGAACCGGACACGATCATCCTGGGCGCGGGATACGCCGAATATATGGATCTGAACGTGGGCGACGTGGTGCGCGTGTCGGGCGAGGGGAAGGACCACATAGTGGATATGCGCATCGTGGGGCTGATCGAGCGCATGTCAGGCTTTGCAGGCTTTTCGCGCAACGAGCAGTACGTGCGCGGGGGACGCGCGCCTGGTTTCGTCTCGCTGGATACCTACATCCACCTGACCACCGACCCCACCGTCGAGGACGTTTGCGTGCGCGGCTACTGCACGCCCGCCGAGCGGGAGCGGCCGGTCATCGCCCGCATCCTGGCGACGACCGACGAGGGCGTGGACGAGTCCCAGGTGGTCGCCGACCTGCGGGAGCTGTTCGCCGATCAAGGCCACGTGTGGGTGCGCTCGACTGCCGAGAGCATCCGCACGACCGAGCAATCCATGCGCACTATGCGCGTACTGATGCTCATAATGACGGTGCTCTCGTTCATCACCAGCATATTTGGCGTCTTTGCCGTGGTCTACGTGGCGGTCTACGTGCGGCGGCTGGAGATCGGGATGCTCAAGGCCATCGGTATGCGCCAGCGGGATTTGGTGGGGGCCTTTGCGTTAGAGGCGGTGATGATGACGGTCAGCGCGTCGCTGGCGGGCGTGACGGCGGGGACGGTGTTGGGCTATGTCTTCTATGTCAGCAACAACATGATGCGCAACACGCCCACGCAGTTGACTTTCGATTGGCTGACAACGACGGCTATCCTGGTCATGGTCGTCTTGGCGAGCGTGATCAGCGCAGTGCTGGCCGCGCGCGGCGTGGTGCGGAGTAAGGTGACGAGGATTCTACGGGAAGCATGGTGAGAAGACCCTAAAGGTTTCAGAAAACCTTTAGGGCCTACTTGAGGAGCGGATAATGAAAATAACTCGGTGGATTGGGATATTATTGCTGATCGCGGTCATAGCGCTGGCGGGGTGTGACGCGCAGAAGGGTGAGGAACCGGCGCGCATTGCTGTATCGACAAGCGACGCGCCGCGGCCGACGCTGCCGCCGTCAGTGCCCGGTAAGACTATCGTGGCCGATGGAGAACTGGTCTCTCCCTACCCCAGCCTGACGCTGGCCTTTGGCGGCGGGGCAAGTGGACGGGTGCTGACGTTCACCGTTCAAGCAGGCGACGTGGTCCAAGCTGGCGACTTGCTGGCGGTGCTAGACGATACCGAATTGCAGCGTGCGGCGGACGAGGCGCAGATTGATTTTGACCGGGCCGCTGCCAATCAAGAGCAAATGATAGCCCAGGCTGACGTCAACGTGCGTCTGGCTCAACTCGATCTGGCTGATGCCCGCGATGGGGCCAGCGACGCCGAACTGGCGACCGCCCAAGCTGCCGTGCGCGATACCCGTATCGAGTTGGAGGTCGCACAGCACGCTTATAGCAGCACGCTCAACTCGGCCTACGACGCGGCCGTGCGCGCCCGCAAGATCGAGTTCGACTGGTACGTGGGCTACTATCAAAGAAAGAAAGCGGAGCGCGAAGAAGGCCACCTGAGCCAAAGTGATCACGACCACGCCATGAACGCCATGATCTCGGCGGAAGGGCGACTGAACGAGGCCATCGACGAGGCGCACGTAGAGGAAATCCAGGCCGAGAACCGAGTGGATCAGGCCCGCACCGCTCTCTATCGGGCTTGGAAAGAGTTGGAACTCTTACAAAGCAGCCCCCTGACAGATACACTTTTGCGAGCTGAACTGGCTATGGATCAGGCCCTGATAGAGCGTGAACGCGCGCACGCGGACCTCGTCGAGGAAGAAAGATTGGCCCAGGCTCAGGAGGCCCTGGCACACACCCAACTCACCGCGCCGTGGGCGGCCATTGTGCTCTCAGTGGATGTGGCGCCGGAGGCGAATGTTGGCCCAAGCACACCGGTCATCACCCTGCTCAACATCAAGGACGGGCTACGCTTCGTCACCCAGAACCTGAGCGAGCAGCACATTGCCGACATTTACCCTGGACAGCGGGCGGTCGTCACGCTGCGCGCGTTCGCCGAGACTTCATTGGAGGGAATAGTTGAGGCGGTCGTCCCACAGCTCGGGGGAACTGTAGACACGAACGTGCGTTTTACTATCCACGTGCGACTGGAACCAACCGATCTGCGGCTGTTGCCAGGATTGACTGGGCGGGTGGAGATTTTCACGGAGGAGTAGGACGAGTTGCAAGTCTGCAAGTCTGCAAGTTTAAACCCTAAAGGTTTCGGAAAACCTTTAGGGTTTGGCAGAACACTCGGGAGGTAGTTTGACAAATGCCGCGCACGATCAAAATCGCTGCTGTTCAAATGAACGCTAATCCAGCTCCCGCCACCGAACGGTTGGCCCGCGCCGGCCGGCTGGTCAGCGGGGCCGCCGAGGCAGGCGCGCAGCTCGTTGTCTTGCCGGAACTTTTCAACACCGGCTACAGCTACTCCGATGCCAACCATCGCTTGGTCGAATCGTTCAACGGCCTCACCGCCGCGTGGATGAAAGAGACCGCCGCCCGCTTGAATATTCATCTGGCGGGATCGTTGATGCTGCTGGATCAGGACGAGGTCTACAACGCCCTCTTGCTCTTTGCGCCGGATGGCCGGATGTGGCGCTATGACAAGAACTACCCCTGGGGCTGGGAGCGAGGCTACTTTCGGGGCGGAAACCGCATCACTGTGGCCGAGACCGACCTGGGGGACGTGGGGATGATGATCTGCTGGGACACCGCTCATCCCAGATTATGGAGACGATACGCCGGTCGGGTGGATTTGATGCTGATCGCCAGTTGCCCGCCCGATGTCTCCAACCCGACCTTTCACTTTCCCAACGGCGACTCGCTCACGTTCGACGCTATGGGGCCGGCGATGGCCTCGATGAAGGGGAGCGCGCGCTTGGTGTTCGGCGCTATGCTCAATCAACAAACCGCCTGGCTCGGCGTACCGGCTGTGAATACCGTCGGCTGCGGGCGCATCAAGACTGCTATCCCAAACGGGCGGGCTAGCTTTTTGACCTTTTTGTCCCTGGCCCCCCGGTTGATCAAGTATCTCCCCCAGGCCGACCGGATGGAGATGGCGTGCGATTTGACTCAGGGCTGCAAGGTGGTTGACGCCGGCGGGCGGGTGTTGGCTGAGCTGACCCAGGAGCAAGGGGAGACCTTTACCAGCGCCGAGGTGACGCTGGCTGACGAGAAGCCGCGCCCACGAGGGCAGCAGCCCGCATCGCTGTCGCCGTTTCTCACCTACCTCAGTTCAGACGTTCTATTGCCGGCGATCACCGTCCCGGTCTACCGCAAGGGGTTGCGCCGGGCCTGGGGGGATGAAATGGCGCCTGTCGCAGCCTCGACCCGCAAGTGGACGGCGCTGCTCGGTCTGGGTGCAGCGGCAGCTTTCCTGTTGGGGCTATTCTGGGGCCGCAAGAAAAAGTAGGGGCGCGGCTCCCGTGCCCTTATCGTGCCCTTATACTGCGCCTCTATTCAGCAGCGACGGCCAGTTAATGACCTGCACTGTCTCAAGTAGCCGATGATCGTCGTCAACGGCGTGAAAGGTCAGATTGGTAAAGACCCGCTCGCACAAAACGCGCACTGGTTCCAGTGGCACAACGGTGTCCCTGCGCCCGTGGTAGACGATGGTCGGCGTGGAGATGGGCGCGGGCGGATGGTCGGCAAAGTCGGGCCAGATCAGGGCCGGAGCGAGCAGGATGAGCTTTTGCACCTGCTGCGGGTGTTGGCAGGCAAAGATCGCCCCCATCAAGCCCCCCATACTGGAGCCGATGATGGTCCAGTCTGATCCATCGGCCAGAATAGGCGCGAGTTGGGCCATACGCTCATCCAACGCTCCCTCAAAGTTTGGGATAAGGATGTGGGGAAAAAGGCCGCGCAGCATGACGGCTTTGATGCCCTGGCTGCTGCTCATCAGCCCGTGAATAAAGAGGATCGGAGTCTCGCTCATCGAGTCACCCCACCGCCGAGGCCACGTTCATTCCCCCATCCACCACAAACACCGCGCCGGTGATGTAATCGGAGACGGGCGCGGCCAGGTAGAGCGCCATAGCGGCCACATCCTCTGGCTCGCCGAAACGATCCAGCGGCAAATGAGCCAAAATCGGCTCGGCGATCTGCTCTACCTGCCACATCATCTGGCTGAAGCGGGTTTTGACTATCCCCGGCGCGATAGCGTTGACTTGGATGTTGGCGCGCCCCAGTTCCGCCGCCAGAGCTTTGGTCAGCGCGATTACGGCCGCTTTGGAGACACTGTAAATCCCCATGGTGGGCGACGGTCGCAGCCCGGCGACAGAGGCGATGTTGATGATCTTGCCGCCGCCCTGGGCTTCCATGTGCGGCGCGACTGCCTGACACACGCGAAAGACACTCTTCACGTTGGTATCCAGTATCTTGTCCCACTGGCCCTCGCTGGCGTCGAGCAGTGGGCCGATATGCACGTTGGTGGCCGCGTTATTGATAGCCACGTCAATTTGGCCCCAGTTCTCCACCGTCCGCTCAACCAGCGTCCGCACCTCGTCCGTCCGGCCCACGTGGGCCTGGATCGCCAGCGACTCCCCGCCGGCGGCCTCGATCTCGTCCGCCACAGCCTGCACGTGCTCCAGCTTGCGGCTGCTGACCACCACCTTCGCCCCGGCCCGCGCCAACCGCAGCCCAATCGCTCGCCCAATGCCGCGCGACGACCCGGTCACGAGCACTACTTTTCCCTCAAGCGAAAACCCCGTCATACGTCCACCTCCTACCTGCACCCTTGACTCACTCCATCCCCATTGCCTGCATCTGCGAGATAATCACTTTCTGAATCTGACTGGTGCCCTCGACGATTTGGAGGATTTTGGCGTCGCGCATCCATTTTTCCACCGGATACTCACGCATGTAGCCGTAGCCGCCCAGGATTTGGACGGCGTTGGTGGTGATGCGCATGGCGGCGTCGGCGGCGAACGACTTGGCCATGCTGGCCTGGATGTTGCACGGCATGCCCCGGTCTGCTCGCCAGGCGGCCCGCCAGGTCAGGAGACGGGCGGCGTCAATCTCCGTTGCCATGTCGGCCAACATGAAGCGGATCGCTTGCTTGGCCATGATAGGTTTGCCGAACTGCATTCGTTCTTGGGCGTACTGGAAAGCATACTCATAGGCCGCCCGCGCCACCCCTACGGCGCAGGATGCCACGATGGGCCGGGTGTGCTCGAAGGACTTCATAGCGATGACAAATCCCTCCCCTTCCTCGCCCAGCCGGTTCTCGACCGGAACATGCACGTCCTCCAGGATGACGTCGCCGGTGTGGCAGGCCCGCATGCCCATTTTCTCCTCCTTCTTACCCGCCGAGAGGCCCGGCATATCTTTTTCGACGATGAAGGCAGTGATTCCCGCGTGTCCCAGGTCGGGGTTCACGGTGGCAAAGATAGTGTACAGGTCGGCGATGCCGCCGTGGGTGATGAACCGCTTCTGGCCGTTGAGCACGTAACGGTCGCCATCGCGGACGGCGGTGGTGCGGAGCGAGGCCGCGTCGGAGCCGGCCTCCGGCTCAGTGAGAGCGAACGCCCCCAGTTTGGGTTTGCCCGCGCCGCAGAACCAGGGGAGGTAGCACGCCTTTTGCTCGTCGCTGCCGGCGATTCTGATGGGAACCGCCGCCAGCCCCGCGCCGACAATGGCGGTGGCGATACCCAAACAGCCCCAGGCTAACTCCTCGGTTACGATGCAGGCGGTCAGGATGCTGCCCACGTCACCACCCCCGTGTTCTTTGGGGTACTGGTATGAGGTCAGTCCAACCTGGGCCGCTTTCTGGAGCACCGGCCAGGGGGTTTCGTCGCTCTTGTCGTACTCGGCTGCCAGCGGGCGAATCTCTCGCTCGGCAAAGCGGCGGGCCAATTGGCGCATTTGCTGTTGCTCGTCGGTCAGTTGGAAATCAATCATAGGCCGTCAGCCTCCTAAGCGTAATGACGTAACGCGCAAAACGTGATGTGTACTGTCTCGCTCGGTTAACCAGAGGGCAGGCAAGATATTCTAGTGCATTTCAGGGGCAGTGTCAAACAGATTCAAGATTGAGGGGCTCACACAGTGCAAGAGAGAGCAAAGTTTGTGGTCAGGCACGAAACGGAGTGGAGCGTCACCCTTGTATCGTTAGTGATCTGTGTTGCAATTGAGAGGATTGACTCTTTGTAGCCAGAGGGGCGTTACGTTGAGAGCAAGAAAATTTCACTATGGGGTGCGTGTTTTATCACGTTGATCCCAGTTGGGATATGCCGGCAGAGAAGGGCAATTTTATTGCCGGTTTTGCTTCTTCAGATACGCAGACAGGGTATGAAACAGGTGGGCCGGGAAGGACTCGAACCTTCGAAGGCTGCGCCAGCGGATTTACAGTCCGCCCCCTTTGCCGCTCGGGACACCGACCCACGTTGATTTGTCAATCTTCACACCCACCTAGCCGACGATGGGATTCGAACCCATGACCTACTGATTACAAGTCAGTTGCTCTGCCGCCTGAGCTACGTCGGCGTAGTGATATTATACCATAGTCAACTTTTTGGTCAAGGTTTTGTTTTATCTGTAACCATCTTCCGGTACACCGCCACCGTCTGTGCAGCGACCTGCGCTTGGGTAAAGTTAGCCAGTACCCGCTCACGCCCGCGCCGAGCTATATCCGCCCATAGGTCGGCGTCGCGCATCAGGCGCGTCAGTCGCTCGCGCAGCGCCCTGGCGTCATCCTCCGGGAAGATCAGGCCAGCATTTCCTATTACTTGGGGAATCTCGCCGCAATTTGAGCCGATCACTGGCACGCCGCAGGCCATTGCTTCGGTCAGCACCCGCCCGAATTGCTCAACCCAGTTGGGTTGAGAGTGTGAGGGGAGCACCAGAGCATCCAGCCCCCGATAGAAGGCCGGCAGGCGCAAAGAATAAAGCCATTTTTCAAAGATGACCCGGTCATTCAACCCCAGGCGGCGAACTAGTTCCTCCAGACGACCTTGCTCTGGCCCCCCTCCCAAGATGACCAGCCGCCACGAACCTTTCATTTTAGCTACTGCTTCTATCAGCAGGTCCACTCCCTTCTCCGGCACCAATCGCCCCACGTACCCGATGACGAAACTATGGGCAGAATCTCGTCGCTCTAGGCTTGGGGAGAAAACATCTGGGTCCACGCCAAACTGGGGAATGGTGACCAGTGGGCCGGCATAGCCTTTCTCACGCCAGACCGCCGCTGCCCCCGCGCTGCCCGCGATGCCAGAATCGGCGTGACGCAAATTGTAGCGCTCGATGAGCCGGAAAGGAAGCGGATAGCGACGGTTCAGATTTTGCCAGGTGAACCATAGCGCGGACGCTCCAAACCCTTTAGCCAGCCGCAGCGCGTGGAATGTGGCGAAATTGTAGGGTTCTTCGTCCACGTGAACAATGTCGGGAGCAAAAGCTCGCAACCGCTGTCCCAAGCGAGGGTAAAAGTGCAGATGAAAATTGCCATTGAACGTGATGGGTTCGACGACGAGATCGTAACCTTTGGTGTGAGCGCGTTCCAGTTGGAGCAAGCGGGTTCCGTCGCGCCACGCGGGCGGCACGACGACCATCAACTCGATGTCTGGAAAGCGCGCGATTTCCTCCAGCTTGCGCTGGTAGGCGCCCACTACACAAGACTTGGAAATCATCAAGATGCGCATAATACTCCGGTATGTGTTTTTCTTCCATTGAGACCTTGAGGGTTTTCCGAAACCCTAAAGGTCTGGTTACTCGAAAAGTTTGACAAGCATTTGCATTGTGCTATAATTTGCCCGCTTTGGCAAGTTTGGCAAGTGATAACGTTCGGCAAATTTTGGAAAACACACCTCTTCGCGGCCAGTTATGGCCGCGAACCCTTATTTGCCTACTTTATCGCTGCTGCGAAATAGAGGAGGGATGGGATGATTCAAAAACGCATGTTGCTTGGCATTTTGCTGGTGGCCGTGCTCTTGGGAATGGCGCCAGCATGGGGTATAGCTGCACCGGATTTATCAGAGTCGGCGCAAGAAGGGACAGAGTTATTGAAAAACCCCGGGTTCGAGGGGCTTTCGTGCGCTCCTGATTCGGAACCCGGATGGTGCGAGGATAATTGGTCCAACACTGCAAATTTCGATGGCAGTTTTCACGATAACATTTTCACCCCCCAAGGATGGACAACGTGGTGGCGCAAGGGAGGCGACTATGGTCAACCAGAGGTCAAAACCATTCCTAATGTGGCTCCATTCACCGGCGAACTGCCTCGTATTCGCAGCGGCAATTATGCAACGCTTTTATTCACCTTCTACCGACTCCAAGATACTGGATTCTACCAGGTCGTGACTGGCCTGGAGCCCAACTCTACGGTGCAACTTTCGGCCTATGCACACGGTTGGAGTTGCGATAACGATGATAAACTGGGATACTCCTGCGCAGACCCCTGGAACCAAACCTTCCAAGTTGGCATCGAACCTAATGGCGGCACAGATCCATTCTCGCCGTCCGTTATCTGGAGTGGCGAGCAACGCTCGCCCGACCACTACAATTTGATCGGCCCAGTCACCGCCCAGGTAGGCGCTGGAGGCAGTGTGTGTGTTTTCCTGCGTTCCAAGACCAAGTGGCAGTACAAGTACCAGGACGCCTACTGGGACGACGCCAGTCTGGTGATGACTTCTCCGGGCACGCCGCCGACGGACACCCCGCTGCCGCCGCCGCCAACACCCACTTATGGCCCTTCGCCCACGCCACGGGCAACTCCAACCCCGCGCCCCGATGGCGCTATTGTCCACGTCGTCGAGTCTGGCGACACGCTATTTGGTATCGCGCTGATGTACGGCGTGGAGACGGAGCAACTACGTCAGCTCAACGCCGGCTCTCTCGGCCCTAACGATATGATCAACGTGGGACAGGCAATAGTGATTTCCATACCTAGCGCGTCGCCGACCCCCTCGCCTCTACCTGCGCCCCCTACGACGGAGCCTACGGCCGCTCCGGGTGCCCCCGGAGGACCGGTCGAGGGTGCTTCCATCTGCGTGCTGGCCTACCACGACCGCAACGGTGACACGTTCCGAGATGAGGCAACCGAGGAACTTTTGCCCAACGCAGAGTTCACCATCGCGGACGCCTCTGGCGTAGTGGATCGCTACACTTCCAACGGCGTCAATGAACCCCACTGCTTCACAGGTTTGACCCCCGGCGCCTATCGCGTGATCCAGACTGCGCCTGCCGGCTACGTACCCAGCGGCCCAGCCGAATATAACGTAGGGCTGCCAAAGGACACCCAGCTTGATTTTCAGTTTGGCGACGCACGAAGCGAGAATCCAGACGAAGTTGCCGAACCTACGCAAGAGAGCGAGGAACTCACCGAACCGGAGAATAGAACGACTGCCAGCCGCATCTTTAGCACCGTCGCCAAAGTCAGCGGTATACTGGTGTTGTTGCTGGCCGGGGGGGTGGCGGTGCTCTTTTTCCTCAACCGGCGGAGGATGTAGGTTAGCTTTAGAATCCTGCGTTCAAGACCCTTTGTAGGCCCGGTTGGTCATTTACTCCATATCAAAACCATGTTTTTCCGTGTCCAATCTGAACGGTTAACTAGCATAGGATTTAGACGGGGGAATGGTGATGGAAATAAGAGATCAGCGTGGTAAAAAGATGTTGGTCACCATCCTGATTGGCTTTTTGATTCTGTCGCTCCTGGTTGCCTGGAGCGTGGTGCGTATGCGGGTGGATGCCGGCCTGCCAGCCTGGGGCTACAGGGAGGGCGGGCCGACCGGCACTCCAACGCCCATTCCCACTAATACACCCGGCCCCACGCCGACCGCCCATCCTGGTGGCAGCGAGGCCGGGCCAAGCAGTATCCAAATCCCTACGGCGTCGGCCCCCTAGCCAGCCGAAGAAATTGGTCGCGGCTGCTCCGCGAGTCCCAGTAGATCCAAAATGTTACGACCACAGGACCTCCGAGGTCTGAACTGTTGTCTCGCTTGGATACTGCGGTCAGGCCCCATCCTACAAGAAACAGTGTGGTGGGGGAGGGTGGCTCTACTCACCGTCTCCGATGATTACCCGGCGCGTGCGGCCGGCCGCCTCGGGCGGGCCAATGATGTTCATATCTTCCAGCGTCTGCATCAGCCGGGCCGCGCGGGGGTGACCGATGCGCAGCTTACGTTGTAGGAGTGAGGCTGAAGCGCTGCCGGACTTTTGCACCAGCTCGATTGCCTCCTGCAATATATCGTGATCCACGTTGTGCTCGTCCTCAATTGCGCTGTGCTCCGTGGGCCGCATCATCCGCTCCCAGGGGGCTGATTCTTCGACCAGGCCGGCCTGCTCGCGCCAGAATTTTACCACTTGCTCCACTTCTTCTTCCGAGACAAAGCAGCCTTGCACGCGCACCGGATAGCCCGCATCCGACGCCAGGTAGAGCATGTCGCCGTTGCCCACCAACGTCTCTGCGCCCGGCATATCCAGAATCACGCGCGAATCAATCTGGCTGACGGTGGCGAAAGATATGCGGGCCGGAAAGTTGGCCTTGATCAGCCCTGTGACAACGTCTGTGCTCGGTCGCTGCGTGGCCACGATTAGATGAATGCCGGTGGCGCGCGCCATCTGGGCGATGCGGCAGATGGTGCGTTCGACCTCATCAGGGGCCAGCATCATCAGATCGGCCAGCTCGTCCACCAGTACGACTATGCGCGGGAGAGTTGGCTCTCCTTGACGCTTCATCAGGCGGTTGTAGTCGTCGAGGTTGCGCGCGGTGGCGGCAGCAAAGTGTTTGTAGCGGTCATCCATCTCCAACGCGACCCAGCGCAGCACTTTGACCACTCGCTCCATGTCTACCTCCACCCGGCCGTAGAGGTGCGGCAGTCCGTTAAAGCGCGCCATTTCTACCATCTTGGGGTCAATCACGACCAGGCGCAGTTGGTCGGGCGTGTTGTTATAGACCAGGCAGGTAGTGAGAGCCTTGATACAGACTGATTTCCCCGACCCGGTGGTGCCCGCGATCAACAGGTGCGGCATAGTGGCCAGGTCGGCCACGACCGGCTCGCCGGCCACGTCGCGCCCCAGCCCGAATGCCAGCGGCGAATCTAGTTTGCGAAAATCCTCCGACTCTATCGCGCCACGGACATTTACCAGTTGGACCTTGTTGTTGGGCACCTCAATGCCGACGACGGGGCGACCGGGCACGGGGGCTTCCACGCGAATGCGGGGGGCCGCCAATGCCAGCGCCAGGTCGTCTGATAGTGCGTTGATCTGATTCACTCGTACTTTCCGGCGCCTATTTCCTGAATGTTCCACAAAACCAGGCGAGACGCCAAACTGGGTCACCGTGGGGCCGACGCGCACTTCGGTGATTTCTACCGGCAGCCCAAACTGGCCCAGCGTCTCTTCGATGATGCGCGATTTCTTGCGAATTTCTTCGTCGGTCAACGCGGGGCCTTCAGGCTCGTTCAACAGGTCGAGCGAGGGCAGCGTGAACTCAATCTGGCGAGGGAGAGGGGTGGACGTTGGCCTTGCGCGAGGCTCGTCTACAATTGGGATGGGGGTAGCGCGATGGGGCCTTTCTGTTGGGTGTATCCTCGGCGGCGGGGCCGGCTTCGCTGGGGTGGGGGAGTGGCGAGGAGTGGCTTGCGTATGTGTGGGTTGGGATGGGCGTGGTTGTTCGCGCTGCCACGGTTGTTCACGTTGCGCCGCGGGATGGGCCGGACGGCTCGCTGCCCGTCTGGTGAGCGCCCCCCACACCGCGCCCACAGCGTGTACGATCTCGGCAGCGGTCACGTCAAAGGTCAGCCCCAGGCCGAGGGCCGCCAGCGCCAGTAGAATGAGCGCGGTCGCCAGTGGATTGAGGTAGGTCGAAAGCGTGATGGATATTGCCCAGCCGATCAGGCCTCCGCCCCAACCGGCCTCCACCAGCCCCCACGGGTCGTTTTGGCCAAAGATGGCGTGCGTCAGCGCCAGCAGGCTAAAGAATACCAGTTCCGCGCCGATGAACGGCCGCCAGCGCCACTTTAACGGGTGGTCTAGGTGGTGCTGGAGCCATAGCAGCCCGGCCAGGAGGATGGTCACGCTGACAGGGTAGGCCCCCCACCCGAACCCGCGTCGCAATAGATCCAGCCATACGTCGGTCCAGCGGCCTTGTGTCACCCGAAACAGCGTCAGCAGTGTAATTACGCCCACGGCTACGACGATCAGGGCCAGAATTTGTTGCAACAGCGGCTCAGTGAGGATGGCTCGCCAGTTGATGTGGAAATCTGTTTTCTTTTTGCTTCGCCTCGTCATATCCTACTCCCTATTTTCCAACTCTTCCCGTTCCATCTCTGCCAATATCTGGGCCACCGCCTCAACAGCGACGCGCTGTTTGCGATACAGGTCAGATTCGCTCATCGCCAGCCGTAGCGCGATTTCGCGCACCCTGTGTCCTTGGAGAAATTTGAGTTCAAGGATGTTGTATAGAATCCACTCCGGCGTTGTCATCTCGCGCTGCCCCTCGGGGCGCAGCCGCTCGATGGCTTGCTTGAGCACATCCTGCAGGGCCGTCAGTGTGCTGCCGCTGTGCTCCTGTATCGCACGTTCTACCACGCGCAAAGCCAGAAGCGGGCTGCTGGTCAGTTTGGGGCCGCCCCAGTAATGGGTGAGTGCACCCTTGACCCACTTGGGGAACTTGGATGATTCCACCGGGTTGAATTGGGAAAGCGCGCGCTCCCCAACGTAATGCACTACGCCACGGCGACGTTGGATGTCTTCAATTTCCGGTATGATCTGCCTCAGCGCGCTGAAAAGCCCTTGTTGCAGTCGGCGGTCCTCCAGAGCTGCTGTTGCTTGGGCGAGTAGAATATCCATGCCCTCTTGCTCTTCCGGGAGCAGGTCTGGCTCGGGCGCGCGGGCGGCGACACCCACCATCCCAATGACAATGTCTTGGCTTTTGGCGCGCAGGGGAACCAGCCAGTAACCGTCCCACACAAAGAGTTTGCCGTGCCGCTCGATCTGCCGCCCTGCTAGGTCTCCTTGCCATGCTTCTGGCGGCAATGGGTCTGTCAAGCTTTCCTCCAGCGATCCGCAGACGACCTCTAGATGGGGAGTTCCGCCATCTATGACGGCCACAAAGGCTGCATCCGTCCGCAGTAGGTCGCACAGTGCTGTGAGCACATTTTCCAGGAATTGGTGCAGGTCGGTCGTCGTCAATAGCCGGTTGCCTAATTCTTGAATCCACTTGATCTCTGGTTGATCCCGACGGTAGAGCGCCCGGTCAATCAGCGGCTTGGCTACTTCGATTCCCAGTTGTAGGAGCAGGATGACGCCGACGACGCCAAAGAGCATTGAGCGATGGCTTGGAAGCCCCAACCAACCTTCCGCCTGCGATGCAGCGATGATGACGACGATCACCAGTGTGGCGACCAACGGCCCGCGCAGCAAAAAGCGCACCAGACGGTGCTTTACTACCCGGTCTGGGGTGAGCGCGCCAAAGAAGGCCACACTGTAGGCCAGGAGCACCAGCATCAGCCCGACCCCCACGTTTCCCAATACCAGCAGCAGCCAGAGCGTGACGCCGGGCGCATAAGACGGCCAGCCGGTGAGGAGCAGGTAGGGAAAGACGCCGGCCGCCGGCGCTGCGAAGGTGGCTGCCAGGTAGGTCATGCGGCGGCGCGAGGTCGAGGTGAGGCAGCGGCGGCGCGCCCACAGAACGTTGCCGGCGCCCCAAATCACACACGTGAAAAAGTAGAGGACAAAGAATGGGAAAAGCGGCCCTGGTAGCAGATGGGGGGCGCGGTGGGTCAGAGCGCCGCTGAGCGCGACCCAATCGGTAAAGGCCACTCCCAACAGCAGCAGTGTGCTGAGAAAGTAGCTGACGCGCACACCAACGTCACGAAACCGGTTGCGAGCGCCGGTAGTGATCAACAGGGCGTTGGAGAAACTCAAGTAAGCGGCTGGCGTGAACGCGATGCCCACCCACTGCAGTCGCAGCCAGGGGCTGACCGCCTCGGGGTTCTCGGTGCCGAACATTGCCAGGTCTACAAAGTAGGTGAGCAGCACGCACGATAACAGGGTGACGAATGAGCGGGCCACATTGTTGCGGAGGTTGTAGATGACGAGATAAAGCAGGAAAGCGAAGGAGACGATGACAATGCCCGAGGCGAGTATAACGTTGATCAGTTCGAAAAAGCTTTGCAGTTCAAACACTGATGAAGGATCCATTAATTTGACGACAACATCAACAATACAGTAACAGTCAAAATCCTCACGCTCATGTGGGATTTGGGATACACAACGGAATGAGAAAAGAGCGGGAAGAGAACGATTTTGTCCTGCCTTATACCTCATCCACCAAGGCGTGGCTATTGTACCCCGTGTTCAACTTGGGGTCAAGGTTGTTGTTCGTTTCAAGGAATGGCATCTGTGCTCTCTGACTTTGTTACCTGACGTCTTTGAATCACGGATGATACGAATGGACGAATGGCGCGAATTTCGGTTAGAATGGACAGCAAGGCACTGGTTCAGCGCAAGGCTCTGCGAGGTATGGAAACCTCGGCTACATCGTAATCCCATTCAACTGGACCAGCACCGACAGCAAAACATTCGTGAAATTCGCAGATTCGTGATAAAGAATCAGATGCTTGGCCGCGAATGTCGGGTAGTGAACTCTGATTTGCCTTCTCTGGGTTTTCTTTGTACAATCTGCTGAGAGTAGAGAGCAGGGAGTAAAAAGGGAGGATGTCAATGCTAATCACGCACGCACGTTTGGCTACGTTGGGAGACGAACCACGTCTCATTGAGGATGGGGCGCTTTTGATCGAGGATGGCAGTATCGGCGCGCTGGGCGCGACCGCTGAATTGACGGCCCGCTATCCCGCCGTCGAGCGGTGGGACGCGGCGGGCCAACTGGTGCTGCCGGCCTCCATTTGCGCCCACACGCACTTTTACGGAGCTTTTGCCCGAGGCATGGCCGTCCCGGGCGAACCGGCCGCTAACTTTACCCAGATTCTGGAGCGGCTGTGGTGGCGGTTGGATAAAATGCTCACACTGGAGGACGTGCGTTACTCGGCGCTGGTCTGCCTGGTGGACGCGATCCGTCACGGCGCGACGACGCTGGTTGATCATCACGCCAGCCCTAACGCGATTGGAGGTTCGCTCGATGTCATCGCCGAGGCGGTGCAGGAGGCGGGTGTGCGGGCCTCTTTGTGTTACGAGGTCACCGACCGGGACGGGCCTGAACGCGCCCAGGCCGGCATCGCTGAGAACGTGCGCTTTGCCAGGTCTCAAGTGGCAAGTGGCAAGTCGCAAGTGGCGGCTTCGTTTGGCCTTCATGCTTCACTGACGCTTTCTGACGAGACGCTGGCCGATTGCGCCGCCGCCGCGTCTGAACCGGGGCTGGGCTTTCACATTCACGTCGCCGAGGGCGTGGCCGACCAAGAAGACTCCGTGCGCAAGTGTGGCAAGCGCGTCGTCCATCGGCTGCACGATGCTGGTATCCTCGGCCCGCGCACCATCGCCGCCCACTGCATTCACGTGGATGAGAGCGAGATCGAACTGCTGGCAAAGACCAACACTTGGGTCACGCACCAGCCGCGTTCGAATATGAACAACGGCGTGGGAGTGGCCCCGGTCGAAGCGCTGCTGCGCGCCGGGGTGAACGTGGGGTTGGGCAACGACGGCTTTTCCAACCTGATGTTTGCCGAGATGAAGGCCGCCTACCTGGTACACAAGCTGGCCCAGCGTGACCCGCGCGCGATGCAGGGCGACAGTGTGATGCAATTGGCCTATGCCAACAACGCTCGCCTGACCCGTGTCTTTTGGCCCGATCTGCGGTTGGGAGAATTGTGCGAGGGCGCGTCCGCCGATCTGGTCTTTTTGAACTATCGGCCCACGACGCCGCTCACAGAGGGAAACCTGCCCTGGCACATTCTTTTCGGCGTCGAGGCATCGGCCGTGACCGCTACCGTCTGCGCTGGGCGGGTGTTGATGCGCGACCGCGAGCTGCTCACGCTCGACGAGGAGGCCATCACCGCCCGATCGCGCGAGTTGGCGGCGCGGGTTTGGGAGAACAATGAACAATGACCAATGAACAATTGACATTCGTCAGTTGCAGGCCGTTGCTAGTTGGGGTATGATGACGGTGGTGCCGTAGGTCATGTAATTTCATCAAGGAGGTGAACTATGTTCGTAAAAGACAGAATGACTCCTCGCCCGGTCACGGTCGCTGAGAATATTGGTGTGGACAAGGCGCTGCAGTTGATGCACGCCGAGAATGTGCGGCGGCTGCCCATTGTGGATAAACACGGCAAGATGGTAGGCATCGTCTCAGAGTTGGATCTGTTGAAGGTATCCCCCTCGCCGGCCACTTCGTTGAGTATCTATGAGATTCCCTATCTGCTTTCCCAAATCAAGATGCGGGACGTTATGTCGCAGAACGTGATTACTGTCACCGAGGATACTCCGTTGGAGGAAGCTGCTCGCATTATGGCAGATAACAAGATCGGCGGACTGCCGGTGGTGCGGGACGGCAATTTGGTGGGCATTATCACAGAGACCGATCTGTTCAAGGTCTTTCTGGAGTTGCTGGGTGCGCGGGAGGAGGCGGTACGCTTGACTGTGGATGTTCCCGGGGAGAAAGGGACGTTTGCTAAAATCACTGGCGCCATCGCCGAGATGGGCGGCAATATCATGGCTATGGGCGCTGTCAAGGGTGAGGATCCCACCAGGTACATGCTCACGATCAGGGTCGTTGATGTATCGCAGGAGGAATTGGTCTCTGTGGTGAAAGACCTGGGTATGAAGGTTCTGGACCAGCGATATTGTGAATTGCCGGCTTGTGACTAGCGACAGGCGAGTGTGACTTTCACACCGTGCTGCAAAAAGAAACTCCAGTAGGTCGGGGACATCCCGATCTACTGGAGTAGGTTGTCAATCCGCCCTGCATAACGGTCTGGGCTTCACTCGGACCGCGACTGCGGAAAAGTCCCAGGGCTGTTCAATTCTCTCAATTAGGCATTCTTGGCTACTGGTGTCTTTTGGGTTTGCAACCCGCAATAGAGGAACAACAGACTTGGAGACGCAAAGATTAGGAAGAAAGGTCCTCTCGGGAGTGTACCCGAGAACAGATAATCCAGCAAATAAAAGGCTGTCATCCCGCAGACCGTAAGTAACCCGCCGTACAACTCCCACTTCCAGCCCAGCAGCAGTCCCAGCCATACAGCGATAAATGTGATCATCATTGTGGTTTCACGGATTGACAGGTGAAGAATAGGTTCAAACCCTTCAACAAGAGCTTCACCTATGAAGATGAGTAGAATCAATGCGGCCGTGAACCCAGAAGAGATTCTCGCTATCCAGCGAACGACTCGCACTGTTTTGCTTCTGTTATTGTTTGTCACGCCTCTTCCTCGCGATGTTGTCTATGGTTTTTAACGAGCGCCTATTTAGACATTCTGAGGCAGGCCCACTGCCCGCTCACGCGCTAGATTTTACTCTCACTCCGCCGCCAGGACCGCAGGGTCAAAGGTCTCCTTGCTCAGTTCGACCCCCACCACTCGATCCAGCCGCAGTGAGACGATGCTTTCGTGTTCGTACGAATAGGCCCACAGGTAATCGTTGTCCCGCGTCGTCTGTGTCGCGCCCGGCTTGATTTCCCGAGGGGCGATGTGGTAAGTCTGTACCGGCTTGGCCGGGTCGGGCCGGTAACGCACGTAACATTTGTGCTTGCCTCGGATGGCCGTCTCCACTGATTCCACCGTCTTTATCACGTTCAGTTTAACCGCTTCTTTCACCGCCTCTTGCACCTGAGCGGGCTGTTTGGCCTGGAGGATGTTTGCCCGCGCCTTTTCCACAACATTGGGATCCTCCACCCGCGCGCTAACTTCTTCTAACGCCTGGGCCTGGGTTTCGTTTAACTTGGCCTTGAATCCGGTGGGCGAGATGTCAATCTCTTGAATCCGGTCCACCACCGGCAACAGCACCAGCAGCGCCATCGCCACGATGATGACCCACATGCTTCTGTCGCCTACGTCGCTCTCGCTCGTGCTGGTCGTCGCCTGATAGACTGTGTAGGCGAGAATCAGCAATACCAGAAAGGTGAGCAGTGTCTTTGGCAGCCACTCGCGCAACGGGATTTTCGTCTCGTTTGTTCTTGTATTGGGCATCGGTCATTTCCTTTTGCTGGCTGGCGAGTTTTCTATTGCAATCCTTGAATTTCGAAGGAATACCCCAGCAACGCCAGCAGCGCGGTCGAGGCTTCGGGTCTTGCGTACTGGAGTTCAATGACCTGCGTCTGGCCTGGCTCAATCGTCCAGGGGGCGGGCGTCAACGGAGGGGCTGCCAGGATCAACTCACCCATTCCAGAGCTGGAGGTGAGGCTGATGTCGCTAAACTCTACGATGAGCGGCGTGTTTCCCACGTTGCTCACCTCTCCCTCAATATTCAGCTTATCACCGGCGCTGTTGAGGAAAGCGTCCGTGATGCGCACTTCGGCTTGCCCAGGGGCAGGCTCTGCTCCGCCGCCTTCTCCTTCGTAGGGGATGCTCACACTGGCGCGCAGTTCCGAGCCAGGTCGGGGATTGAATGTCCAAGTGAGCGTGGGACCGGCGAGCATTTTCGGCGCCACGTAACCGGCTGTGCCTTGTACTGTGTCGCCGGGCGCGATTTCTCCACTGAGGGGGCCGTGCTCCCCAGCGCTGCTGGCCGCAGGCGAAAGCAGATATTGGTTACCCACGCCGTCCTGCAACTGCATGGTAAAGCCACCGGCATCCAGCGGCGCGGCGCCGACGTTCTCGACCGAGAACTCTACCAGGTAGTACATCGTTTCAGCGGATTGACCCTCGCCGCCGCTTTCAGCGTGGCCTCTGTTCACCGTCACCTGCGCATCGCCCACACGCACCGGCTGACCTAGTTGAATCTGCGTCCCTGGCTGGGGCGGCTGAACCGGCTCCGTCTCCGCCACATAGTCGGCCGTGGCGACTTGCCAACCGCCACTCTCCATTTCCAGGATCAGCGTCAGGCGGGGGCGAAATTGCTCGAAAACGGTTGCTTCGTTTGCCGCCGCCTCTCGCTGCTCGACAAAGCGGAAGAAGAGCACGACGCCGTTAGAGAGGTGTAGTTTGATCTCGTCCCCCGGCCGCAGGTTGGTCAGTAGTGCCTCGTTGTCTGGCGTCGGTTTCAATCCCAGGACATAGTTGACCACCGTGCCGCAAATCCACGTGGCCGATCCTGAACTGTCAGACGGATACGTCCAGCCTGCTTGTTCGGGCATGATGGGCGTGATGGGAAGCGGCTCGCTGGCCACTGTCAGAGAGATGGGGAGAGGCACGGCCACTTGCACGTCGTCGCTGCCAATGATCGTTTGGCAGGATAGGGCGATGGGCACGGGAGAGGCAAAGGGGGTGGGGGTGACTTTGACCACCTCCAGGGGCATGCCGGGGTTGCCTTTGAAGAACACGCTTTTTATTCCCAGGTAAAGCATCAATGCCCCGGCAATCAGCAGGAGTAATATGCCGCCGGCGATGGGAATGAGCAGCAGGCAGCTACGGCGAGACGATTTGATCGGCTCGGCTTGTGGGGTATCCCCTGTCGTTGTAGGAATTGGTTCGCTCATAGGAATGTTGTCCGTGTGGGTCAGGGCGTTTCGCCCGGAAGTGTCTGGGGCGGAATGCGCAGATAGATGCTGGCTCCCTCCTCGTTGGCCACCAGTTGGCTAAAGCCAAAGAAGGGTATGCTCACGCGCACGGGGCCTTGCGCTGCGACGGTGAATTCTAGGTTGCCCTGCTCGTCGGTAAAGCCCTGGGCCAGCAATTGGTTGGCGGCGGCCTCGTAAGCCTGAGCCGAGATGCCAGAGACACCCTCCCCTGCGCCGGGCTGGTGGTCGTCGTTGCCGTCATAGTAGACCAGCAGGTTGATGGGGATGAAGCGTGAGGCCGGCGCCCCGTTAGATTCGGGGATTGGGGTCGGAGTCGTCATCGGGCGTATCGTGATCTCATCGGGTGGGGTGAGAGCGTCGCCAGGCGGGCTTGTTGGCGTGGGGGTGGCTGCCGAAGAGGTTGGGCTTGGAGTGGGCGTGGATGTGCTGGCCTGACCGGGGGTTTTCCGCTCGCAGAGCAGCGTGTAGTTGCTATTGTCCATGTCGCTGGGCGTACGGTCGCCGGTGCCCACCAGCACGTACAGCCAACCTTCGTAGGAGGCATAGTAGCTAAAGGCACTGTTATAGTTCCCGGGTTCGATGTCGTCGTTGCCGCCGATACCGTTCTGATTGTGATCGTAGACGATCATATTGGGGTCTATGCCCGGATCCAGGTCGGAGGTGGCGCACTCGTAGATAAAGCCCGGTTTGATCCAGAACTTGAAATAGTCATTGTCTGTCCCGCTAAAGGGCGGGACGAGGTTAAAGGTGTAGGACTTGTCGGTGGCGATTACGCAGGCGCGCTCAAAGTCAGAGTTGTCCTCGCAATCGTCAATTCCAGAACTGGGGCTGACGGGCGTGGCGGTGGCCTCGGCGGGAGGCGCGTCGCTCTCTTCCACTGTCATATTGTAGGCGCCAGAGGTGTTGACTCTGTTGGTGACGCGGATGTAATAGTACCCGTCATAAGCGGATTGCCAACTGGTCTGCGACGCATAACCGCCGCCTCCATCGTCGTTACTTGCTATCACGGTCTCGTTCTGATTGCGGATCTGCAAGTACGTATCAACGCCGCTCAGGCCGCTGGTCGTGACCTGGTACCACTTGCCGTTCTTGGCCCAGAACTTGAACCAGTCCTTGTCGCTATCGCCGGGATAGAAATTGGCCTCACCTTCGAGAGTGCTCAACGTGACCGAGGTCGCGACCGGCAGTTCGTATGCAGCTCCAAAGCTGTCGTTTGTTTCGTAATTGTCCCCTTCGGTGATGCTGGGGGTCGGGGTGTTGGTGGGGGTAGCTGAT